>Ga0209317_1001592_pt1 | contig 19081 bp, 19 predicted proteins | sample RifGroB2_FD_183994 | JGI IMG/M metagenome (GOLD analysis project Ga0209317, IMG submission 183994) | Soil microbial communities from Rifle, Colorado, USA - Groundwater B2 (SPAdes) (version 2) | ecosystem: Environmental > Terrestrial > Soil > Unclassified | place: Rifle, Colorado | collected... | reverse complement strand
ATTTCAACTGTTCCATAAACTTGGTCTGCTCGATCTTTCGCTGCTGAATTTCGGTATAGTACCGGTAAATGTCTTTTTCAATATCCATGTTAAAAGCCCTGCAAAGTACCCCGGCCAACTCCTTAATCGTGATTTTCCCGTTATTAATCACCCGTGAAAAGAACAGGGCATAAACTAATTCAACCAAGTCGATTTTGTTGCCCGTCCAGCTAAGGTGACTTAACTTCTGCAGATGGTGTGAATGCTCCTGATTATCAATTTGCTTTATCTCCCGGTTTAAATATTCCACCAACATATCATTTGCACGAATAACAGAAAATGTATGATCTTGCCATGTATTAAACTGTTCGTCCATTAAATATTGACTGCCTCGCAGTTCAATCGGGATTTCATCGCGTTCCCTTACAAAGTAAAGACTGTCCAGATAGGTAAATCCGCAATTGTAATATTGAACGCTGCTTGCATTCTCCTCCATGTATAATTGAATCTCATCCAGCTTCACTTTCATGTATCGTTTGATCCTATCCAAGTCATACTTACTCCGGAAACTTTCAATCTCAAATACTGTCTGATAAAATAAAAGACGGCTATACGCAACTGTCTTAATCTCTTTAAAAAAGCCAATCTCCGATTGAATATCCGGGAAGCCTTCATTAACAACAATCCATCTTAATTCAACCAGGGCAATACGGCATCGCTTAATAGCCGATTTTGCAGTGTTCAGCATACTATCTGAAGTCATTGCAATACGTTTCAAATCAGTTTCCATCTCGGTGATGATTAGGGAATACTGTTCCATACCCAAAGATTCTGAGTTAAAGTAAAATGTAGGGGATAGCAATCAAATCATTTTCAATGATCGGTTAAAGGTAGAGCCAGACTCTCCTTCCTTTGAAATGATTTAGGTAATGACTAGGAGTTTCATTCTGCAATTTCGATGAATCAGTATTTCATGAATACAATGGGGAAACAAAAAAAATCTAAAAACTGAGAATATTAATTAGAAAAACTAATTTCGCATCTAACTTAAAACCAACATCCAAAAAAATGAATCTCAATTCTAAAAAATATTCAATTAAATTAAGTTTTGAAGAAATTCGACTGCCTCCTTTTGAGGATGCTTTAATTTTGGGAAAAAAATGTCCCCAAGGTAAAATTGGGGTCAGCAGGTCGTTTGAATTGCTAATTCCAAATGAATTTGAAATGTATGAGATTAAAGATGATATAGTAGAGGCTGTTTTTATTAATAAGCGTATCTTAAAAAAGATTAATAAAGATAGAATAATCGGAATCTTAAAGGAAAATGTATTTCCGTATGTTTCTGAATCAGAAATCATAAAGGTTAACATTGATTTAATGGCTATTTATAATTCAATAGAGATAGATTCTGATGATGCAACTTAAACGGCATATTAATCCGGATTTCCCGGTTATACACCCATACAGCGGCGTAGATTCAATTACTGATGAGCTTTTTACTTATGGTTATCTCGCTGTAATAGATGAAAACAGCAAATTCTGGGGAATTCTGACACCAATGGATTTATTAAAAAGGCCCCATAAAATAGTTGCTGATTGTCTCACGCTTAAAGATGTCTTAACAGACGAAGACAATATTGCTCAGGCACTGGAAAAATTTCTGGCCAATCAATCTGTTGCATTGCCTTTTTTTAATTGTAATCAATTAGTTGGAATAGTTGAAAAAGAAACTCTTACAAAACACATATTAAAATCTATTGATGAGTTATTCGATAAATCCGGGGCTGCCGATCGACTAAAAAGGCTTCTATTGGCTAATTTATCGCATGAAATAAGGACTCCATTGAATTCGATAGTTGGTTTTCTGGAACTGATAGAGGATATTTCTGCAGACGATGCCCAGTATTCTGATTTTTCTTCTACTATTAGAAATAGTGCGGAACATTTTTTAATTTTTATGAATGACCTAATTGATTTGTCACTTATTCAAGCTGGTCATTCTTTTGATATTTCAATTGTTTCATGTAAGTTATCACTTATTTTTAAAGAAACAAAAGACCTCTTTTTAGACCATTTCTTATATTCTGACAAGGATGTTTTGTTATTATTCAATAACTGTCATGAAGAAATAACTATACAGAGCGACACAATTCGACTAAAACGCATTTTATATCATTTAATCGACAGTGCAATTCGAGCTTTGACGAAGGGTAAAATTGAATTTGGATATAATTTGCCGGAGAATAAACAGGTTCGGATATTTCTTAAAATGCATATCGAAAAATTTGCTGATGAACAACTTACGTTTTTAGCAATTCCCGGGAAAAATGTCCATCCGGAAGAAGGGATTAGTTTTCACTGGATTAAGGAATTGGCAAAGCTATTGAACGGTAGTCTTTCGTACGAAGAAATTTCCGAAAATCAACACAATTTCTATTTTTCTTTGCCCTACCAGCCAGTAATTTCCAGGAATTAAATACAAATCTGAAACGTTTCAACAGTTGTACCTGCCTGCTGACCCCTGATCTCGTAAATTTTGCTTTGGATAACCTGTAACTCCATGATTTAATTATTTTATCTGGCCGGATTTCTCAACAGAGAGAGTTTTACATCAATTCAGGAAACATGCGGTATCTTATTTTGAGCAATAACAACAACCAAGAAGCATTATTCTTTGTCTATATTCATTTCAAAATCGAAGAGCTCTTTGGGGTGTATGCCAAGCCCTTTAGCCAATTCTAAAATTGTGGATAATTGGATGTTTCTTTTCCCTTTTTCAATCTTGCGGATATCACTATGATCTAAATTACAATTCAGAGCTAATTGTCTGAAACTAAGATTTTGCTCAGTTCTAAAATGCTCCAAACGCTTTCCAAAAAGCTGTAAAAATCCATTTTTATCGTCATTAATTACCATAACAGAAATAGTTAAATGGCAATTTCAGCATTATGAAGAAAAATAATGTGGGTACAATAACCCACTGTAGAAGATATTTTTTTATATTTGCCATGACATTGCATCTGAAATATGTAATTTTGCGATACTTCAATAGATAAAAATATTAGAAGCATTCGCTTAGAATCTCGACTTGAAAACTGGCATTTTTATGGAACGAGGTGATAAGTAAAGAGACTCACGACCTAGGCGTGGGCTCTCTTATCGTTCCAAGGTATCGCCAGTACCTCAAGTCGGTAAGTTGAGTCCGCGCCCTTTCGTTTTCATATTAAGCGCCCTCCTTTAAATCGACTCAGCTTTCCGACTAACATCGTACTTATCCTCAAGTATGATGGTATATAATTTTGCTTTAACTGAAAAACTAAAATTGCCTCTGAAAAAATAAACAATAAACAAAGTAAAAAGCCCGCTACAACTGTTTGGCGACGTGCAGCAGGCTTGAGAGTTAATGATTTTGGTATTCATCAATTAACATCGCAATTTATGAAAAACTTTCTGCACAAGAAAGACTATACTCCTGTATGCCCCATTTTCAGGAAGTACTTTAATGTTTGTACGGCTCCGCACCTATATTCAAACGTGCAAAAAAAGCTACAACAACACATTTTTTTAGTCCTGCCTTCCTTTATAGTATTCGTATTTTTCCTTCGCCACCGGCAAATCCTTTACCGCAACAAGATAAAATCGCCCGAGTGACCGCTCTAATTCATGCACATACAGCCTCACCACTTATAAAAAATCATTTTTCGTTAATGCATTAGTCTATTCACTATGAAAATAATACATAACATGGCAGTCATTCTTGTTTGTGCCCTGCCTTCATTCTTGTTTGCACAAGACAAAATCGCCCCCTTAAAAATTGGCGATCCTGTCCCCGACATTTATCTGGAGAATATCGTCAATTATCATGGGAAAACTGCCCGTTTTTCCGATTTTAAAGGAAAGCTGCTGATCCTGGACTTTTGGGCTACCTGGTGCCGTCCATGTGTTGAAGCCATCCCCCGGTTCGAACAGCTCCAGCGTGAGTTTAGTGACCAACTCCAGATAATGATGGTCACCTCTCTACCCACAAGCTCTATTGTCAAATTCTTTTCGGAGCGGAAAATCTCACTCCCATCCGTTACCGGCGATCAAAAATTATCAAAACTGTTTCCCCATAAATATGTCCCCCACGAGGTTTGGATACAGCACGGGAAAGTCGTTGCCATTACCGGTGAAGCGGAAGTAACAGCTACCAATATCAAAACCTTGCTAACGGAAAAACAGCCGGTCATGCCTGAAAAGAAAAGCAACTTTGACTACGACCTCACCCAGCCCCTGTTATTTAACGGCAATGGCGGACAAGCTACCGATTTGCTGTACCACTCTGTTTTCACCGGCTACCTGGATGGCATTGGTGGCGGAGGGGTTTACACCGACAGCATGAGCCGATTCAAGATAAGGGCGTTAAACGGAACCGTGTTGCAGTTCTACCAGATGGCCATGCGATTTACCGGAACCCGGGAGCTTTCCCGGAACAACCGGTGCATCCCGGAGTTTGACATGCAGGAAGTACTGCCGCCAACCGACGTACCGGCTTACGATGCTGCCGCCCGCGACTTCTATTATTGCTACGAGCTGATTGTGCCCATGGAATTAAAGGATCAGGCCGGTGAACTTATGCTGGAAGATCTGAACCGTTTTTTCGGTACCCTTTACCACTTGCGCGGAATAATTGAAAAACGGACTGTAAAATGCTGGGCGCTAAGAAAAACGGAGGCTTTTAAGGAGCTGGTTTCTCCATACCCCACTCCTGAAGTTATTTCCGAAGACCCGAACCTGTTGGTTTACCGCAAACAGCCCTTTTCAAAATTCTACCAAATATTGGCCGGCCTTTACCGCAACGCCCCCTTTCCGGTGATTGACCAGACTGGGATCACCTCCGAGATCGATATCACCTTCCCAATCGGGGAAAAGGACATCCGCAAATTCAGCGATAGCCTGGAATCGTATGGACTTCACCTTGTGCAGGATACTTGCCGGATCGATATGCTTGTCATCAAACAATTAAAATAAAAATCAACATCAAACCTTAATTATGCAAAACAAATTAAGATATTTTAGTTATTACCGATATCTCATATTCCTTTGTCTGATCATTGGAACGCCCCATCACTCGTTTGCACAACAAAAAGAAGTGAAGGGTACGGTATATCAAACTAACGGGAAAGTTCTGCCCGGTGTCTTCATCACAACAGCCAGTTTAAAAGCATCAGCGATCACCGACAGCCTCGGCCATTTCCATATTTCAATACCCGTCGCGGAATCCTCACTCCAGATTTCCCACATCGGGTATTTCAGGCAAGTTGTTTCTGTTCCTGATAATAAAAGCCAGCTCAAGATTTACCTCGACCAGGAAGTGGTCTCCCTGGACGAGATCGTTATTTCAACAGGCTACCAGACCTTGTCGAAGGATAAAACCCTGGGCTCTTACACCCTTATCGACAATAAGTTGATCAACAGGACTGTAAGTACGGACATCATCAGCAGGCTGGAGAATATTGCCCCCAGCCTGCTGTTCGACCGGCGTTTTAACGGTTCCCCTTCTGTCAGCATCCGCGGACAAAGTACCATCCAGTCCGGCGAGAGCCCGCTGATCATTGTCGATAACTTCCCCTACGAGGGGGACATCAACAGCATCAACCCCAACGATATCCAAAGCATCACGGTATTAAAAGATGCAGCGGCAGCATCCATCTGGGGAGTTCGGGCCGGTAACGGGGTAATCGTGATCACCACCAAACAGGGACGTCTGGAAACGCCCATGACCATTCAGCTAAACAGCAGCTTGACCATTGGCCGGAAGTCGGACTTGTTCTACAATCAGCAATTTATGAACGCATCTGATTTTATCGACGTGGAACAAAGTCTGTTTGAACAGGGTTACTACGCGTGGATGGAAAACTATTCCACGCATCCTGCTATGTCGCCGGTTGTACAGCTGCTGATTGCCCAACGAGACGGTAAGATCAGCAACGGGGAAGCACAATCGCAAATTGCCCGATACCGGGAACAGGATGTTCGACGGGATTTTTCCAAATACCTTTACCAAAACAGCATTAACCGGCAGAATTCATTTTCTCTAAAAGGTGGCGGATCAACGGTCAGCTATTACCTTAGCGGTGGGTACGACCAAAACGACGATAACCTCATAAGAAACGGACTGGACCGGGTAACGGTAAATTCAATGCTGACCTGTCATCCGGTTAAATCTGTAGAAATTACTACCGGCATTCTCTATTCTCAAAGCAGGCAGGCACAAAACAACGGTGGCAGCGGCATTGTGACCAGCGGTGGCGGAAAAGGGATCTACCCTTATGCCCGGCTGGCCGATGAAAACGGCAACCCGCTCCCCATTGTAAGGGATTACAATACCGGCTTTATCAGCCAGGCCTCGGCTGCAGGACTGCTCAACTGGTCGTATGTCCCTTTGCAGGAGCTTCAAAACAAGAACTATACCGTCAATACCGATAATATCAGGATCAACACCTCTGCCCGTTACCGGTTCACCTCCTGGCTGGATATGGAAGGCCGGTACCAGTACGAAACCCAAAACAGGCATACCCGCGAACTTCAAAGCATGCAATTGTATTCCACCCGTAACATGATCAACCAGTATGCTTTTACCGACGACAAGGATATCCTGCAGTTTCCGGTTCCGAAGGGGGACATTCTGGATAACAGCTATTCCGAATTAATCTCCCATGCTGCGCGGGCACAACTAAATTTTAAAAAAAGCTGGAAGAATATCCACCAACTCAATGCACTGGCAGGGGCAGAAATCCGTCAGGTACGTACCACCGGACTATCCGACAGGGTATATGGCTACAGTGATGAGCTGCTAACCACGACCAGGATGGACTTTACAACCAGTTACCTGATCAATCCGGATGGCTACAAGGCCACCGTACCCGACCGCTCCTCGCTTAGTTACCTGACCGACCGTAACCGGTCCTTCTACGGAAACCTCTCGTATATTTACAGGGAGCGCTACATGCTGACCGGAAGCGCCCGAAAGGATGAATCGAACCTGTTCGGGGTCGATGCCAACCACAAGGGCGTGCCGCTGTGGTCAACTGGTCTGGGCTGGCAAATCAGTTCCGAAGAATTTTATCCGTTCAAAAAGTGGCTCCCTTTACTGAAGCTTAGGACAACTTACGGCTACAGCGGAAATGTTAACAAGTCGCTGACTGCCTATGCCACCGGGTATTATTACAATAATACGGAAACCAACCTGCCTTTTGTAAGGATCATGACCCCTCCCAACCCGAACCTCCGGTGGGAAAAGGTCAGGATGGTCAATTTCGGGCTCGACTTTGAAAGTAAAAACCGCGTACTGTCGGGCAGCATCGAATATTATCAGAAGAAAGGGCTCGACCTGATCGGCAAAGCCTCCCTGGACCCCACGATCGGCTTCAGTTTAGGCGGACGGAATGAGTTTATCGGCAACAACTCCGCTTTAAAGGGACAAGGACTGGATGTCCAGCTGAACATTGCCAAAACCTTCAGGAAGTTTAACTGGAGCGCCCAGTTGTTGTACAGTAATTCGACCAACAAGATTACCCAGTACGACTATAAGAGTAGCTCGATTTCCAGCTACTTTTCGTCCGTGGCCATACCTGTTCCGGGAAATCCGCGTTACAGCCTGTATAGCCTGAAATGGGCCGGTCTGGACCCGGCAACCGGCGATCCGCAAATTTATTTAAACGGGGAAATCACCAAAAACTACGGTTCAATCCTCTCCAAACTGAAACCGGAAGACCTGACCTGCAACGGCTCTGCCCTGCCCATTCTTTTTGGTTCGCTGCGCAACAGTTTTCGAATAAGCGATTTCACCATGGGCTTTAACATCAGTTATAAGTTTGGCTATTTCTTCCGAAGGCCGTCGCTAAGCTATTCCGCGCTTTTCAATACCTGGATCGGGCACGGGGAGTACAGCGACCGGTGGAGGAATCCGGGGGATGAACAGTTCACCCAGGTGCCATCCATGCCAGCAGCAGGCACCACCAGTTCACGGGATTTTGTCTATACCTTTGCCGATATCTTGGTGGAAAAAGGAGATCATGTCCGGTTTCAGGATATCAATGTCTCCTACGACCTGCAAAAGTCCAAATACCGGTGGCTCCCCTTTAACAAAGTTTCTGTTTACGGTTATTTCAACAACCTGGGGATCATCTGGCGGGCGAACAGGCACGGTCTTGACCCAGACTATGTCTTCCAGCCTTACCCGGCGTCACCAACTTATTCTTTTGGTATTAACATCACACTTTAAAAGCTATGAAACGTTTTCAACCACTTATAATGCTGCTTATACCGTTTATGGTTGCCTGCAGCGAAAGCTTTCTGGAGATCAAACCGGACAAAAAACTGGTGGTACCTTCGACCCTGAACGATCTTCAGGGCCTGCTGGATTTTTTTGATGTCCACAATGCGAACATGCCCGGCATGGGGGAATTGTCTTCGGATGATTACTACCTGTTGTACGACCGCTGGAACACCATGTCTTCGCCGTACATGAAAAACGGGTACATTTGGGCCACGGAAATCTGGGAGGGGTCAACTTCTATTGACTGGAACAACCGCTATCAGCAAATTTTCTATGCCAACTACGTACTGGAGGGCCTGGAAAAAACAGACAGGACTGACAACCAGCTGAATTACGACCGGATGAAAGGAACGGCACTGTTTTACAGGGCTTATGCGTTTTATCAGGTAGCACAGGAGTTCTGTGCGCCGTATGACAAATCGAAGTCCAATAATGGCTACGGACTTCCATTGCGGCTAACCTCTGATTTAAATGCAAAAGTAGGCCGGTCTGCCATCAAAGAAACGTACGAGCAGATCGTTGCAGATTTATTGGAAGCTTTTAAACTGCTTCCGGAGAATGACCCGTACAAAACCCGTCCGGTTAAAGCTGCGGCCAGCGCTATGTTGTCAAGGGTTTACTTAACGATGCAGGAATACGATCAGGCGCTTTCGTATGCTGAAATGACACTCGCGGCCAACTATAATTTAATCAATTTCACCACACTGAAAACTTCAGCGGCTTATCCCATGGAACGGTTTAACAGCGAGGTCATTTTTCACAGCCAGATGACCCAATATACGCCCCTGACCAGTTCCCGGCTACTCATGGACACCACCCTGTACCGCTCTTATGCCAGTGACGATATACGAAAGGCGGCCTGGTTTAAACCCGCCACCGGTGGTTATACCTTCAAGGGCAGTTATTGCGGAGCCCTGCAAATCTTCAACGGGTTGGCAATTGACGAGTGTTACCTGACCAAAGCGGAATGTCTGGCAAGAAACGGTTCGGTCACAGAAGCCATCAGCACCCTGAACAAACTGCTGATGACCAGATATAACACCGGGACCTATAAAGCGACTACTGCCAGCAGCCAGCAGGAGGCCCTAGCTATCATCCTGAAGGAGAGAAGAAAGGAACTCTTGTTCCGTGGAATCCGGTGGACAGATTTAAGGAGGCTCAATCTGGAGGCTTCCACGGCAACCACGCTTTACAGAAACCTGAACGGAACGCGATACAAACTGGATCCGAGCAGTTTGAATTATACATTACCTATTGCCGATGATGTCATCCAACTTTCCAACATGCCCCAAAACGTTCGGGAATAGTGTAATTGAAAAACCCGGGAAGGCTCTTCCCGGGTTTGAAAACAAAAAAGTCGCTAAACAGGACTTTTTACTAATTATTCTTAGAACGGTGATCACTGAAATTATCAACTTCAGAAGACTTGACACTTCTTACCCCGTTAATAATCTCCGTTTGACTTTCTGAATACAGCCTGGCACAATCCGGTTCGGACAATTTATCGGGACACAGACTTGACGGATCTGAAACCTGATCTGTTGTTACAATTTCACCGGATTCATCCATCAGGAACCAATAGCTCGTTTCTGATTCCGGGTTGCTTTGGCTGGCAATAACAAAAGCGCTTGCTGCCACAACAATAATGGCAGCCACAATCAAAAATGCATACTTTTTCATGTTTTCCTTTTATTAAAATTGATAACTTATTTTGACAAAAATTCCTCTTTGGCGGGAATACCTGTACCGGCAGTTCTATGAACAACCCGGAACATTTGAAAATGATTGCTGCGGGGAATCCCCCGCAGGAAGACTGAAAAACGCCAAAGGTTATTTTTCAGGAGACGGTTTCCTTCCGGGCCAGACTGTAGAGGACTTCCTGGAATGAATAAGCAGGAAAGCTCCCGGCCTGGCCCTGTAGAAAAGATTTTTATTTGTTTGGCTCCGCAATTCATGGATCATCAGTCTTTTGTCCCATGTAAAACTAGCAGAGCGACAACTCAAACTGCTTATCCTGAAATCAGAACATCCTGATAATGAATCAATAAAATTTTTAACTTACGGTAAATGACTGCTTAATTCCTGGACGAAAAAAAAATGTTAAGTCGGCCGCTTAAGGATGCCCGTTCTCCCGCAGCATCCGGCTTAGTGTTTGTGGTGTAATGTTCAAATAAGAGGCAATTATTTCTTTGGAAACCTTTAGCTCGATGCCAGGGTGGGTGGACAACAAATGCAAATACCTTTCCCACGCGGTGGCGGAGATTAACTGACGGGTCCGGCCTGAAAAATAATACACGTACTGCAGTGAGATACAGCGGGCAAAAATCTCGGTTTCGGGGAATGCTTTGAAAATATCCTGAAGCTGCCGGTATGATACAGAAAGCAACAGACTGCCGGGCATTACTTCAATGTTCATGTCAGAAGCCCTTCGCTGAAAGAAGCTTACCGGATCGCAAACAATGCTTTGCTCTTTCCAGAGAATGGTGGTCTGTTCCTTCCCGGTACGCTCATCAAAGTAGAAACACCTGACCATGCCTTTTTCAATAAAAAACATGTAGTCCGACGTATGGCCGGCATTTAATAATAAACAGCGGCGCCGGTGTTCCGTTACAGCAAGGCATTGGTCAACTACGGCCACAAGTTCATTTACGTATTGCTGGTCTGTGAGCTTTTTAGGCAGTGGCCTCAGTTTAAAGACGACATCGTATAAACTGTATTTTTCCATATGAGTTGAACTTAAATTCAGGAAAAGGAACGAGAAATATTAATTGCCGGATAACAAAACGAAACCGGCCAGCGAATCTTTGGCAATCGCAATGGTCAACCAGTCAGGCACTTTCAGAAACTATATTTTTTCAAGCTCGGACCTGGTGATATCGATAAACAGGGTGTGGTTGATTGCCTTTAACTGAATCCCAAACCTGGTTTTGTTGTATTGCTTTACCAGTTCTCCTTCGTATCCTTTCAATGGCCCTGAAACAATCCGCACGCGTTCTCCTTTTGAAAAACTGGATTCAACGGTGATGGCCCTGCCCATTCCCAGCATCCGGCGGATTCCTTCAATTTCTTTCTCGGATATGGTCGATGGCTTTCCCCCGCAGGTAATACAACAGACGACATGGGGAAGACATCTGATGGTGTAGAGGTCATGCACATAAGAGTATACAAACAGGTAGTTCGGAAATAAGGAAAGTTTGATCTTTTTCTTTTGCCGGTTTTTCCATACTCTGATGGATTGAATCACTGGCCAGAATACCTCGTAATTTAGACTTGTCAGGATTCGGCAAACGAGGCTTTCCGTGTGCGGCCGAAGGTAAAATATATGCCATTTCCTTTCGCCTACAGTATGCTTACAGTCAGCAGGAAACCGATTCTTTCCAATTCTGTTATTCCTTGTATCAGACAAAGCAGAGATTTTTAAACGTATTACATCCTTCCTTCTTTCTCTCATTCTTTATCAAATCTCCATGTCAGTCAAAGAGCTGATAAGCAGTCAATAGTTTTAAATTCTTCCCTGAAGATTTTTTTTCTAAAGGCATCATTGGTGGATTTTCCGGCTAATATCCTGTTGAAACTGAAGAGATAATAAATTTGCTATTTCAGCGTACCACAAAACGTTAACGGAAATTATAGGATAAAAACCCTATGAGAAAAGTGTAGCAAATGGGTCCTTTATTGTTTTTTCAAATCAAATCCGGTTCGAAAAAAACAGGCCAAAGGCTGGTTACTTAGCAAATGTAAGTAATTATTAAGCAATTTGCTGGAACCCCGAAACATACCGTATGGTCGGTATAAATATATAAAAAATTGAACAAATAAAAAAAAATGACTGTAAAACATGTATTTTGCAGCAGTATAAAGCTTGTTTGGCTTAAATTCAGACTGCTTTCTTCCTTTAAACCGGGTTCCCATCAAGATGAAACCAACAATTCGAATTACGAATTTCGAAATTAAACAGGCTGAAATTTAATAAAATAAACATGCCTTATTTTGCCTGTTAAACCATTGTTTTTACGTAATTTTGCTGGCATTAGAACATTGTTGCAATGAATACCAAAGAACGAATCCTCGAAGAAGCTTTCAAGCTTTTTTTGAAGAATAATTTTGAGAAAGTAAGTATCTCTGACCTGGAACATGCCGTTGGCAAAACAAGGGGCGCCATATTCTATTTCTTTAAGAATAAAGAGGAAATCTTTAACGAAGTAATTAACACCTACATCGTTAAAACACAAAATCCTGCCGAGAAATTCAATGTTGATGACAATATCACACTGGAACAGTTTATATTTCAGTATATCAACGGAATAAACAAAACTATGGCCAGGATGTTGTCCCTGTCCGTTGTCAATATTTACCAGCAATATTTCTCGCTGTATCTTCAGGCATCCCGCATCTACCCAAACTTTGCTGAAATCATGACCCGGAATTCACTTGAAGAAATAGACCTGTGGGAAAAAGTGATCAAACAGGCCATTCATGCCAAAGAAATAAAGGATGTAAATACCAGACATTATGCGACTCTTTTCCGGAGCTGTTTTTTAGGCCTTGCCTTTGACAGATGCCTTTGCTACGGGCTCAATACAGAGGAGTTATATTTAATTTATCAGGACATTTACCACCAGATTAAATTAAAATCCTGATTTTTCTGTAACAATAAAACACAAAAGTTAGTATATCTACATACTAACCAGTATTATTTATTGTTATGAAAGAAAACGTTTACATCACTGCCGTAAGTAAATTCTTGCCGAATTTACCGGTTTCCAACGAAGACATGGAGCAGTATCTGGGGTTAATCAATTCGAAACCTTCCCGGGTGAAAAGTATTGTCTTAAGACAAAATGGTATTAAATCCAGGTATTACGCCCTGACTGAAGATCAGAAAATCACACACACCAACGCTGAACTGGCATTGCTTTCGATCCAAAAGCTCTTTCCGGACGGAGCCATCCCCGGGGATATTGATGTGATGGCCTGCGCCACCGGAAACCCTGACCAGTTATTGCCTTCCCATGCCTCCATGGTACACGGCCTGATGAAAAACAGGCCGATGGAACTGTTTTCCGTATCCGGGGTGTGCCTGACCTGCCTGCAGGCACTAAAGATTTGTTACCTTTCTGTTTTGTCCGGAATAACCTCAAAAGCGATTTGTTCTACGTCTGAACTGGCTTCACCTACGCTGCTGTCTAAAAACTATGACGAGGAATATGAGCACTGCTCACAGGTTGGTAAAGATCCATACATGGCTTTTGAAAAGGATTTTCTTCGTTTTATGCTTAGCGACGGGGCCAGTGCCGTATTGGTATCTGACAAAAAGAATGAGAATGGATTATCGTTCAGGATTGAATGGATAGAGATGACTTCTTACGCCAATGAGCTGCCGACCTGCATGTTTATGGGTGCGGAGCTTCGGAAAGATGGAGAACTTAAAAGTTGGAAAGAGTTTGAAAGCCAGGAGCTAATCAACCGATCTGTATTTACTGTCAAACAGGATATTCGTTTATTGAAACCAAACATCATCCGATATTGGGTAAACCACATCGAACATTGTATAAATAAATACCATGTAAACCCTACAGAAATCAATTACGTTATTCCGCACGTTTCATCGATGTTCTTCCATGGTAAACTGGCAGAAGAAATCGAAGCCCGAAACATCGATCTCGGAACGCAAAAATGGTTTACCAATTTAACTGAAATCGGTAACATTGCTTCTGCTTCCATTTTTGCCGGGTTGGATGATTTATACCAGTCAGGACAACTGAAAGTAAATGACAAAATATTGCTTTTGGTACCCGAAAGTGGACGCTTTTCGTATGGAACGGTTTTGCTGACGGTTGAATTCCCTTAGACACTTTTGTTCCCCAATATTAAGGAAAATCACTTTCCAATTATCGGGACATAGTCAAAACATATGGCCTCTTTTTTCGAGATTATTTGAATTCTGTAAAAATATATCTGAAGCGTCACGGAGAAATACCTTGGCCCCAAGTCCATCAGCACTGAATGAGAAGGTTTTCAGGTTTTATCTGGGTTCAGTGAGCTTGTACCATTTTTCAAGGAGTACGCTCAGGCGTAGCGCAGTATTGAGATATCACGGATCATGTCAACTGGGTGAATGTCATTCCTGTGGAACTGGATTGAACGCATCCGAAGGGCGGTTGCCATTGAAAGGCAACCGCCCCTTTACCTTTCCGTAAAGAGTAAATAATTTTGCTCGCAATTCTAAATGGAGTGGTTTTACCCTTCAATTCACTTAAACTATTAATACAAAATCATTTGACTACCAAATAATTATGATCATCTTATACATCTTTAGGTTTTTGTACACCTAGTACTTAATATCTTTCTCTTTTAAAGAATTTCAAAATATTTTAAACAGTATTATATTCACTCACATACTTTCTACTGTATATTTACATAAATTTGAAAATTTAGTAAAACGACAAATAATGGCTATTTCAAAGCATCCATTCGGAAGATACCAGATTATTGACAGAGAACTTGGCAGAAAAGACTGGGTAAAAACAAAAGAACTAAGAGAAATAATCGAAAACGAACTATCTATAGTTGTTTCTGAAAGAATGATTAATGAAGACATCAATGCCATGAAGGACGATCCACTTCTTGGTTATTTCGCCCCTATTGAATACAATAAAAATAAAAAAGCCTATTACTATTCGGACAAAAGCTATACGATTAAAGCTTTTGGATTAAAAGATGGAGATATTAATGCTTTATTGTTTTATGCTAAAACCATAAATCAATATAAAGAATACGAGGTATTTAAAGATTTCACCAATGCCATTGAAAAAGTTCTTGATGCTGTAACAATAAGAAAAGGACTAACAAATAAGGAACATGCACGAACAGTTGTTCAAACAGAGAGAACTCCAAAGTTAACCGGCAGTGAATTAATTCCTTTGATTGTTCAAGCTCTGGATATGAATCAGGTAATTGAATTCGAATATCAAAAATTTGAAGATAATGTAACCAAACTGGTCAAACTACAACCTCATTTATTAAAGGAAGACAGGCACAGATGGTATGTTTTAGGCAGAATTGATGGTCATGATGAACCGACGACGGTATATGCCTTGGATAGAATTTTGGCCGCGAAAATCCTTGACGAAAAATTCGAACCGGTAGAATTTGATTTTGATCAATATTTTGTCCATTCTTTTGGCATTACAGTAACAAATGATGCCCCTGTTGATGTCATACTATCGTTTACTCAGTTTCAGGGTAATTATTTGAAAACTTTAAAAATTCATCATACTCAGGAAACACTAGTTGACAATGAGGCCGAATACCGGATTTCAGTCCGGGTTGCACCATCCTGGGAGTTTTACGAAAAAATTCTTGGCTACGGAAACAGCGTAAAAGTTGTTTCTCCTGAAGAAATTATTGAAGAAGTAAAAAAGAAAGCGGAACTAATAACCAAATTATATCAATAAGCCTCAAAAAATATTTGATCACGAAACTCCATTGCGTGATGACTTATTTTATTTGTATCATCAGAATCATAAAAGAAAAGAAATGAAAACAAGAAATCTGGGAATAATTCTCATTTTGTTCATATTAACAGCCTGTGCATCAATTCCCAAAGAGGTGGTAACATTGTCTCAGACACTGGGTAATGATTTAAAAGTCCTGCATAATTCACACATGAGTACGGTACAGATATATTTCGGAAAAATTAAGTACGACATCAATTCATTTATTGATGAAAAGTATGCTCCTTTTATTATTCACTATGCCCTAAAATCCGAATTGGCGAATTATAAACAGGGCAAAACCTCGCTATATGGTACGATAGAGATTGCTGGACAAAAAGAGGGCCAAAAAGAAGCTAATGATGCCTTAACCGTGATGATGGATTTTCAGGAAGCTGCCCGTAACCAAATTGAGAATAAAAGAGAAGAACTGCTATCTCCAATACTAAAACAGGAAGCAGAAATCAAAGGAGCAGTCAATCAGTCCTATGAGAATGCCCAGTACGCCAACTCATCCATTACTGCTTATCTACAATCCATTCGGAAAGTAAAGGAGGCACAACAACAAGCTCTTTCAATGATTGGACTAAAAGGCTCGGACACTCTCGTAACAAATTCGCTGGTAAAACTTTCAGAACAAGTAGAAAAAGCAGTGAAAACCGGAAAGGAAATTGACATTCAAAGCGACGATGCATATAAGCAACTTGAAAAAGTAGCCAATCAAATAAAGGAAATAACGAATAAAAAATAAACAAGATGTCAGAAAACAGATTTACCGATTTATTTGCACAAGCCGATGCCGCATTTAATGGTTTGTATCAAAAAGAATTGAATGATTTATTTGGGTTGTCAAGGGCTGAAATTGATACGATTATTCCCGGAACAACCGATCTCCAGACGTATTCTGTCCTAATAAGAGTTGTCGAAAAGGCATCAAAAGAGAATATGAGCCAGGCCGAATTAATTGATAATATCAAGAGCCTTGGAGAAATTGCGGTCAAAATCGCGAAGAAGATACCCAGTTTTGCAGCATTACTGTAATTGATACTAATTTTCAAAATTCTGATTTATGGCAAGTGGACTTACACATATTTTATTGACGAAAAAACTACAAGATAAGTTTGAAGATGGTCAGTTGAAAAATATTTTGGCATATGCAGCCGATTCCTTTCAGGTCGGCGCAGTAGCTCCTGATCTCCCTTATGCAAGCATTGCGGATAATGATTTTTTCTTTTCAAACGAAAGCCCGCTAGCCGATGACTTTCATTACAAATTAACAAACCAGATGCCTTTACAATCCTTCCGGAAGTTGAGATCATTGAAAGGGCAGATTGGAGATGAACTCCATTATCATTTGTTCTCATTTTTCCTTGGATATACTTCTCATGTTCTTGCCGATGGGATAATTCATCCGTTTGTACGAGACAAAGTCGGCGAATACATAGATAACCAAGCAGAACACCGATCACTGGAAATGCAGCTTGATGTTCTCTTCTTCGAAGAACTTACCAAAAATTCAGGTCTTGCTGCGGAATTAAACTATACCAATGTTCATGATGAAATTTCCAATTTTTTGGCACTGGAATTTAACGATGAAATTATTAAAACTTTCAGTGATGTAATAGAAACCGTTTATGGACAGAAATATTCCATTGATAAAATTCAAGGCTGGATTAAAGGACTTCACCGGATGTTTGAAATTGTAGAATGCGACCATCCCAGGTTTTACCGAAACCTTAAAGCCAATTCCTTTACATTCCGAAACCTAGAAGATATAGATAAGGATAGAGCCATTATCCTCCGAAAGCCAAAAGACCGGGATGCAAATTTTCTGAAAATTGAAGAAATTAATTTCTTTCATGTTTGCATTCCTCAATATTACCAACGTTTTGTGCCGATTGCCACCAAAGCTTATGAATATGTATTCGGAGATGGACCAGAACTTGATGAAAGTGATATACCTTTTATTAACCTGGACACAGGTCGGCTTCTTCCTGCAAATGATTTAAACACAATACCCGAATTTTGGAAAAACTTAAATTAATATGAAACAAATAATTATTCTATGCATTGGAGTTTGGCTTTTCTGCTCATACGGCTTTGCCCAATCGCAAACAAAAAACAAAGAATTACAGGAGTTCGTAATTGATCTTTCTTCTGCAAACACGAAACTTAAAGGAAAATTATTGCTGTTCGGGCCCTTTAAAAATGATTTATCCTCATTGACGTATGATAAATATCTTCAATTATTAAAAGAAAACGAATCGGTGTCAGATAAAGGTATTGCTGAAGCAATTCGAAGAGCTGATCAACATCTTTTTGCAGCAAACAAGAATTCTTTTCTGATTGCAATTTACTCCAAAGAACTCAAGGCCGTTTTATATGATGATGCAAATTCTGCTTTTATTGATTCGGTTAAACCCATTGAAAGCGACGGAAAGATCCCTAATCTAAATGAATTTGTCAGTAAGTCGGGATTCATAATTACGAACAAATAATATTGGTATCAGATGAAAATATTCAGGATCAGCTTACTATTCTGTCTCTCCCTTTTTGTATATAGCTCTACCTTTTCACAGCTGATTGTGGACAGAGGCATCTACAAATCGAACTTCAGTAATACATATCGTGAACCAAAATATGTCAGTTATTACTTGTATAAGGGTGGAGGTGACTGTAATAGGGATAAATTCAGTTTTAAGAATGATGATACTCGGCTTGAATGCGCAACTGATTTGGATTACAAAGGAAGTCATTACGATAAAGGACATTTGGCAAATGCAGAAGACTTTGCTTTTGATTGCATGAAAGACGAACTTACTTTCAGGTATTATAACTGCCTACCCCAAACTACAAATCTGAATCGTGGTATTTGGAAATCAAAAGAAACCCAAATCAGAGAATGGTCTCAAAAAGAGAAGTTATACATTGTTTGTGGTGGATTCTTTGGTAATAAAAAGATTGGCAAAATCACAGTGCCGTCCTATTGCTGGAAGGTAGTACAATCTGTTTCTTCCAAGAAAGTACTCTTCTGCGGATGGTTTAGTAATACTGACAAGGCAACTCTTGAAGAAATAACGGTGGATGAATTGGGAAAACGACTGAACTCAAGAATAATATTATTGCAATAATTTGAATCCGTTTTAACCGGGAGTGTAATTTGAACTCTGTCTGTTGATTTTTACTTTAATTTCATAAATCTACAAATTATTTCTTTTCTCAACCCTTAAATGCTTTTTTGTTAGATTCTGGGTTTTGTCAAGGGCGGCGTAGGTACGGAGCCGTT
>Ga0209317_1001591_pt1 | contig 19136 bp, 19 predicted proteins | sample RifGroB2_FD_183994 | JGI IMG/M metagenome (GOLD analysis project Ga0209317, IMG submission 183994) | Soil microbial communities from Rifle, Colorado, USA - Groundwater B2 (SPAdes) (version 2) | ecosystem: Environmental > Terrestrial > Soil > Unclassified | place: Rifle, Colorado | collected... | reverse complement strand
GCGGGGTGTGGCAGAAAACGCAAACTCGACCCATGCTGTCCGCGTTGGCGCCGACAACGGCGTTCATGTCGTGCAGAGAGCCGTTGACACCTGTTGCGGCCGGCAGACCGGCGAAAGATGCACCTGCAACCCCCAGACACCCGAAAGCTATTACACTTGCCAATACCTTTTTCATCTTTTTCTTCTCCTTTTTGACATCGCAATTGATAAAACCGCATGCCCTCCCTTGGCAGCATCTGTGCCAGACAGCCAGGGCAAGACGGATGCGAAGGGGGACTCGAACGACGGGAGGACGCTAAGGGCGCGGAGATAGTGGGTAATGGCCCGCCGCCGGGCAAAAAAAAACCCCAAAGTTTCTTTGGGGGGAGCTTGCGGCACTACTTATTAAAGGGCGCAGGGGTTACCTTTCCGTAACCTCTCCTGCATATCGCGGCCTTTCCGTTAGGGCGGGAAAATGAGACTCCGTTACGACTTCGTAACACTCAGGCCGAATGACGGACAGCCCGGGGCTATTTCTTGAGCTTCTCCCAGAGCACCTTCCGGGACAGCCCTAGCATCTTGGCGGCGAGGGTCTTGTGCCCCCCCGCGTAGTCGACGACCTTCTCTATGTAGCGCCTCTCGTACTCGTTTACCGCCTCCTTTAGCGGCCGTCCGATGGCAAAGCTTTCAAAGGTGCTGCCGATCACGCCTGGGGACTGGATCTCGGGCGGCAGATGGTGCGCGTTCACCTTTTGCCCCTGGTGCAAAAGCGAGATCCGCTCCACGATATTCTTCAACTCGCGGATATTGCCGGGATAGCTGTAATGGCTGAGCATTTCCAGCGCCTCTGCGGTGAACTCGGGCTTGGCCGCAGGCGGCGGGCAGAAGCGGTCCAGGAAACGGGCCAAAAGCAGCGGGATGTCTTCGCGGCGCTCCCTGAGCGGGGGGAGGCGGACCTGCACCACGTTGATGCGGTAGAGCAGGTCCTCCCTGAACTCCCTGTTCTTTGCCATTTCGCAAAGGTCGCGGTTGGTGGCGCTGATGAGGCGGAAGTCGCTGCTGCGAAACGAGGTCCCCCCTACCCTGGCCGTCCCCTTTTCCTGGAGCACCCGCAGTAGCTTTCCCTGCAGCTCCAGCGGCAGCTCACCGATCTCGTCCAGGAACAGCGTCCCGCCGGCAGCCATCTCGACGTAGCCGGGGCGCCCCCGGTCCGCACCGGTATAGGCACCCCGCTCGACACCGAAAAGCTCGGCCTCTATCAGGGTCGCCGGGATCGCTGCGCAGTTCACGGGGATGAAGGGGCCCTCGTTGCGCGGGCTAAGCCTGTGGACCGCTTCTGCCACCAGTTCCTTGCCGGTCCCGCTCTCCCCGTGCAAAAGCACCGATGTGGAGGTCTTGGCGACCTTACCCGCAATCTCGAGGGCGGCGAGCATGGCCGGGCTGCGGGTGATGATCTCGGGGAAGACGGCCGACTCCTCGTGAGGGGCAGTGACATCCCGCCCCATCCTTTTCAGCTCGAAGTAGCTGTCGATCTTCAGGAACAGCGTCTCCATGGGGAACGGCTTGGTCAGGAAATCGAAAGCGCCCAGCTTCATCGCCGTAACCGCGTCCTCGATGGTGCCGTAGCCGGTCATCACCAACGAGCCTGTGTGCGGCTGGCGAAGCAGTATCTCCCGCAGGATGTCGAGCCCGCAGGCATCCGGGAGCTTGATGTCCTGCACCACCAGGTCGAAGCTCTCCCCGGCCGCAGCCGCAAGGGCATCTGCACCGGTTACCGCGAGCCTCACCTGATAACCGGCCCCCGTCAGCACCTCGTTGAGCGCACCCCCGAAAAGCGGATCATCCTCGACCACCAGCAGCTTCACGTCACCCATCACACGCTCCCCTCTTCCATGGGGATGACGACGCTGAACACGGTCCTCCCCGGTTTGCTTGAAACCTCAATCCTGCCGCGATGCAGGTCCACGATGCTCTTGCACACGGCGAGCCCTATGCCGCTTCCCAAGCCGGCGGGCTTGGTGGTGAAGAAGATGTCGAAGATCTTCCCCAGGTCCTGCTCCGCGATTCCCAAGCCGTTGTCGCTGACGGTGAGCCAGTAGGCTCCGCCGCTCAACCCGGCACGAAGCTCCACCAGCGTCGCCCCGGTCGAGGAGGCAGTGGCGTTCACCAGCAGGTTCAAAAGCACCTGGTGCATCTTCCCCTTGTCCATATGCAGCAGCACGCTCGGCCGGCATTGGTCGATGGCGAGCAGGCGGACCTTCTCCCCCTCCAGCGCCATCCCCGCGAAGTCCTCCGCCTCGCTGAAGAACCGGTCGCTCATAACCTGCTGCAGTTCGAGCGCCCCCACCCTGCTGAAATCGGAGAGCTGCTTCACGATGTTCTCGATGCGGATCAGCCCTGCCTTTAGGATCTGCCAGCAGGAGGCTGCTTCCGGCGCAACCTTCCCCTCCATCCTGTACATGCAGGCGGAGATGGCGGCCAGCGGGTTGTTGACCTCATGGGCCACCCCGGCCACTATCTTGCCTATGGTAGCCATCTTCTCGTTCTGGATCACGTAGTTCAGGGCGTCCTCCCGCTCCTTTTCGCTCTTTCTCAGGCGCTCCAGCATGTGCTGAAAGCTCTCCTGCAGCACGCCTATCTCGTCGTTTCGAGGCGGCAGCGGCTTGGCGTTGAAGGCGCCCAGGTCGATATGGGCCATGGCCCAGGCGAGCTGCTGCAAGGGGAGCGACATGGCCCGGCCGAGGATGACGAACACCACCGTGCATCCCATGAAGATGAAAAGCGAGAAGAGCACTATGCGCATCTTGAAGGAGTGGTACGCCTGCTCCGAGGGGGTCATGTTGAAACCGACCCGTAGCGCCCCCCAGCTCTTGCCCGCTATGCGCAGCGGCAGCGCCATATCGAGTATCCTGCCGTTTTCGCCGGCCACCACGGCGCTCCGGTAACCCTCGCCGGAGAGGGCGGACCGGGTGAGGGGGTCGTTGTAGTACTTGCCGAACAAGGTGGTGTCGCTGTGGGCCACCACCTTCCCCTGGGTGTTCACGATGAAGGCGTACAGGGTCGGGAAGTTGGGGTTCCTGACGATCTCCTCCACGTAGTTGTCCAAAAGACCCGGCACGAGCCCCATCTCCCCCATGATGATGGTGTTGATGATGGGACCTTTGAGAGAGGTGAGCAAAAGCCTCCCGTTTCCTTCCAGGTTCTGGGTCAGGTGCCGCTTCTCCTCCTGGATCACCTGCCCCCCCCAGGTAAGGCTGAAAAGCGCCACTATGAGGGCCGAGAGGAAGGCGAACTTCGCCTTGATGCTGAACAGGCGTCTCATCTTCATTTATGACACCCCGAACCGCAGCCAAGCGGCCTGCTCCTGAACTTGCCGATCAGCCTCCGGTACTCGGCCCCCTGGACCGGCACGAACCCCTGCTGGTATTCCATGTCCCAGGTCTCCATGATCTTCCTGTGCTCGGGCTTTTGGCGGTCGAGCCGGACGAGCGCCTTCGTTATCGCCGGGGCGAGCTCCTTGGGAGCGTTGCGCCCGACCAGAAGCGGAATGGAGGGGAGTTCCTCGGAGCAGTAGAGCACGCGCAGCCCCTGCCGGCTGAAGCGCCGCGCCGTCGACTCCTTGACCACACCGACGTCGTATTCCCCCTTGAGCACAGCGCGCGCCACCTCGCTGTGATGGCGCAGGTTGGTCACCGAGCGCAAGGAGTTCAGTTTGATGCCGTTTTGCTGCAGCAGATAGCGGGGCATCAGGTTTCCCGCGGTGGAATGGTGGTAGCCCAGGGCGAGCCTCTTCCCCCTTACCTCCTTCAGGGTGCGGATGGGGGAGTTTTCGGGCACGATGAAACAGGAGCGGTAATACGGTTTTCCTTCCGTGTTGAGCGGCTTGACGAAGGGGACCCCCCCCGCCAGCAGTATCCCCTTCATCAGTCCGCCGTCGCCTATGGAGACCACGTCCGTCTTCCCCTCCTGCAGGAAGCGCAGCGTTTCCCGGTAATCCCGCCCCACCTTCAGCTCGAAGCGGAAGGGGGTGTTCCGCGTCAGGTAATCCAGCATCGGCTGATAGCGCTCGTACAGGGTTATCGGGTGGAAGCGAAGGCTCACCCCGAAGTAGACCAGCGGCTTCTCAGCAGCGGAGGCGGTCCCCGTCTGAAGCAGGCCCGTCAGCAGCAAGGAAAAAAGCAATCGCATCGTGTTGTTCATCGCATCGTGTCCCTGAAAATTTTCCCGTCACTCTAGCCCAAAAGGCAAACAATATACAGCTTTAACAGTAGCTGCCGGGGAGAAACCGCCCTCAGGCGCGTTACGAAATCGTAACGCCCGGGCCATAATGCAGCCCCGACCGCCCCGGGAGCAACCAAGCTACCACGGCGCATGCAGCACCGGCTGCCCGCGCTGCGGCACCGGAACCGGCCAGAATCAGGCTCTTTTCAGCCGCCAGGCGTGGGAACCGGCGGGGGGAGCCGGGCGAGGCATGACTTCCCTGGGGAGAAAAGGCGGCCGCAGGCGGGGCAGGATGCAATGTTAAAGCCAGGGCGGAGGTTTGTGCGTGCGGACGCCGAGGCGAAAGCGGCCGCAGCGGGAAGAGCTTCTTGCCTGAAGCCGCAGCAGGGGCAAACTTACCTCTCGACAAAATGAGGTATTTGCAATATATTTCGCGCATACTGTATACATTTTCCCGCGCGCCCAAGCGGGCGTCGCGGGCAACCAATACCAGTCAACCCATCATCCCACCAAAAGGAGAACAGAACCGATGGCAACTCCAGAGTTCAAGTACCAGGAAGCCTTCCCGCTCGGGCCGGACAGCACCAAGTACCGCCTCATCCCGGATTCAAAGCAGTACGTGTCGGTAGCCGGCTTCGACGGCCAGGAAGTCCTCAAGGTTGCCCCCGAGGCCCTCACCGTCGCGGCGAACTCCGCCATGAAGGACCTCTCCTTCCTGCTGCGCGCCGAGCACAACGAGCAGGTCGCCAAGATCCTGAGCGACCCGGAGGCCTCCCAAAACGACAAGGGTGTGGCGCTCGCCTTCCTGAGAAACGCAGAGGTCGCGGCCCAGTTCGAGCTCCCCATCTGCCAGGACACCGGCACCGCCATCGTCATGGGGAAGAAGGGGCAGCAGGTCTGGACCGGCGCGAAGGACGAGGAGTACCTCTCCAAGGGGGTCTACAAGACCTACACCGAGGAGAACCTGCGCTACTCGCAGACCGTGGCGCTCGACATGTACAAGGAGATCAACACCGGCACCAACCTCCCGGCGCAGATCGACCTGTACGCGACCCAGGGGATGGAGTACAAGTTCCTCTTCATGGCCAAAGGGGGCGGCTCCGCCAACAAGACCTACCTCTACCAGGAGACCAAGGCGCTTTTGAACCCGGACTCCCTGGTGAAGTTCCTGGTCGCCAAGATGAAGACCCTGGGGACCGCGGCCTGTCCCCCCTACCACCTGGCCTTCGCCATCGGCGGCACCAGCGCCGAGGCCTGCCTGAAGACGGTGAAGCTCGCCTCCGCCAAGTACCTCGACGCGCTCCCTACCTCCGGCAATGAGGGGGGGCAGGCGTTCCGCGACGTGGAACTCGAGGCCCAGCTCCTCAAGGCGGCACAGGAGAGCGGCATCGGGGCACAGTTCGGCGGGAAGTACTTCGCCCACGACGTCCGCATCATCCGCCTGCCGCGCCACGGCGCCTCCTGCCCGGTGGGCATGGGGGTCTCCTGCTCAGCCGACCGCAACATCAAGGCGAAGATCAACAAGGAAGGGGTCTGGGTCGAGCAGATGGACGACAACCCCGGCCGCCTCATCCCGGAGAGGTACCGCGGCAAGCACGACCACGGCGTCAGGATCGACCTGAACAAGCCGATCAAGGAAGTGCTCGCCGAGCTCAGCAAGCACCCGGTCTCCACGCCGCTGCTTCTGAGCGGCACCATCGTGGTGGGGCGCGACATCGCCCACGCGAAGTTCAAGGAGATCCTGGACTCCGGCAAGCCGCTCCCCGAGTACCTGAAGAACCACCCGATCTACTACGCCGGCCCGGCCAAGACCCCGGCAGGGAAACCCTCCGGCTCCTTCGGCCCCACCACCGCCGGCCGCATGGACTCCTACGTGGACCTCCTGCAGGCAAACGGAGGCTCCATGATCATGATCGCCAAGGGGAACCGCTCGCAGCAGGTCACGGACGCCTGCCACAAGCACGGCGGCTTCTACCTCGGCTCCATCGGCGGCCCGGCCGCGATCCTCGCCGAGGAGAACATCAAGAAGGTCGAATGCATCGACTTCCCCGAACTCGGCATGGAGGCGGTCTGGAAGATAGAGGTCGAGGACTTCCCCGCCTTCATCCTGGTGGACGACAAAGGGAACGACTTCTTCAAGCAGCTCGGGATGTGACCGAAGGCAGCCACACCACCCCAGCCCTCCCCTTGCAGGGAGGGATTTGAATAGGGAACAAAAAGAAGCCCCCGTCGCCATCTCGGCAGCGGGGGCTTCTCCGTTTTTCGCCGCGCGTTTTCCGGCGCGCGGCGCTTACATATAGACCATGACCCGGAAGGTGAGTCTCCCGTCCATGCTGGTGAAGGGGATGGTGACCCCCTTGCACTGTACGCTCATGCTTCCGTCCGTCGCCGGCTGCTCCGGGGGATCGGTCATCGGCCTCAGGCGCCCGGAGAGCACCAGGGGAAGCCCCAGCGCCACGCTGCCGTACTGCTCGTGGTACTTGGTCTTGAAGACGCCGGCGATGTTGTTTGCCACCTCGCCCACCGCGTCGTTGATCGCCTCGTCATCAGCCTCCTCGAGCATCAGCAGCTCCTTGGCTATCTGCTCGGCCGGCCCCTTCTCGGTGGCGAAGAGGATATAACCGACGCGATCACCGGCAACCCCCACTATGCCGACCACGTCGCTGTGCAGGGGGTTGATCTTCTTCTCCACCTTGCCCGCGTAGATGTCGGTGTTCATGTAGCTTTTGAAGGTATCCTGCGTGGCGGACATGATGGTGAACATGATCTCTTCGAAAGTTATGCTGCTCAATGCAACCTCCTTGCGTCTTGATGATGGACAAGCGACGGCCGGAACCGGGAACGATACCGACCGGGACGTACCGCCCACCCGTAACCACCTCCGTAGCCCGTGCCTGCATCCCCGATGCAACGGCACAGGTAACTATATCGGCAGCAATATGGCGACCTTGAGGTTCCGCACAACTTTTTCCTGTTTTTGGCTATATTCCGGTCAGTTCCTCGATTTTCAACTCCAGATCGTCCCCGTTTACCCGGACCACCTCGCCGTTTTCCTCCTCGGTCCGGACCACCCCCTCCTCGACCCATACCCTGAGCCGTTCCTCCTCGATCCCGAACTTCTCGACCGCTTCAGCCACCGTGTACCAACTCTTTGATACCAGCATGATCGACCCCTCCTTGCTGTTGCTGCGACGGAAATGGATGGAATCACTTTAGAATCGGGCTGCCGCCGTTTTCATTACAACTCCACCGATGCATGGTATCGCTGTTGCCTTTCATGTCAAGGGGAGCTCGCGGCGAGATCCCCACGGAAAATGCCGCTTTATGCAGCTCAGGTCACTTTTTGCTTTGCTCCTGAACAAAGCTGCCGATAAGTACCGGGTGGAACCTTAATGAGTTGTGCCTTCCGGAGAAGCGCGTATGCCCAACATACATCTGCAACGGGAAACCATCCTGTTCGTCGACGACGACCGGAACTACCTGGCATACACCAGCGGTCTGTTCCAGGGCAGGGGGCTCAACATCCTGAGCGCCTCTTCTGCGCTGGAAGCACTGGCGATAGTCGAGAATCAGGCGGTATCCGTGGTGGTTTCGGACAACGAGATGCCGGGGATGCAGGGGATAGAGCTTCTTTCCAGGATCAAGGAGGTGTCGCCGCACACGGTGAAGATCATGATGACCGGGAGTGCGGACCTCTCCACCACCCTTGCCGCCATCAACAGCGGCGAGGTGTTCCGGTTCGTGCTGAAGCCGTGGAAAAAGGCCGAGATGCTGCGCGCGGTGAAGGACGGCATCCGCAGGTATCGCGTGCTGCAGTCGTTGAAGCGCGAGGACGAGTTCATCCTGCACTCGCTGGCACAGACCATCGAGCTGAAGGACGCCTCAACCAAGGGGCACTGCGACAGGGTGGCCACGCTGGCGCTCATGATAGCGGAACGGCTGGGCATTTCCGAGGAGATCAGGCAGGAGATCCGGTACGGCAGCTGGTTGCACGACTGCGGCAAGATCGGCGTCCCCGAGGCGATCCTCAATGCGGAGCGGCAGCTGACCGAGGAGGAGTTCGCGATCGTCATGAAGCACCCCGAATGGGGATGCGAGGTGGTGCGCAAGGCAAACCTCTCGAAGACGGTCCAGGACATCGTGCTGTACCACCACGAGCGCTACGACGGGAAAGGGTACCCCTTCATGCTGGACGGCGACCGTATCCCGCTGGAGGCCCGGATCGTTGCCACCGCGGACATCTGCGACGCCCTCACCATGGACCGCCCCTACCGCAAGGGTTTCAGCCGCGAAGAGGTGATCTGCACCATGACCCGGATGAAGGGGACCAACCTCGAACCGAAGCTGGTAAAGATACTGTTCGAGTTGCTGGCAGAGAGCACCGAACCCGAAGCTTAGGCGGCGTGAACATCAGGGGCTGAACGAAAGAGGGGGAGCCGGCCCGGCTCCCCCTCTTTTTTTCCTTCCGTGCGCGCCGCTACTTCTTCTTGTACTGCTCCAAGGCCTTCTGGAAGCGCCCCTCGTCAAACCCCTTCAGCACCTGCGCGTCGTCGCCGATGACGATCACCGGCACCCCCTGGCTCTTGTACTTTTCGGTCAGAAGCTCCATCGCCTCGCTGTCCAGCTCCACGTCCCGGTTGATGAACGGGATGTTGTTCCTGGTGAAGTACTCCTTGGCCGCCCTGCAGTGCGGGCACCAGGAGGTGGAGTAGAGGACGATCTTCGGGTACTTCTTCTCGGAGACGCCATGGCTCCCTAGCGGGCTCTGGGGGAGCTGTTCGGCGCAAAGCCCCGATAGCGGAAGCACAAGGGAAACGGCCAGGATCGCTTTGGCAAGATAACGCATGTTACTCCCCCTTTTGTCGTTGCTTGTCCCCGGAAACCTTCAGCTGCCGCCGGACCAGCTTGAAGCTGAGCGTCTTGGGATTCCCCGGCCGTCTCACCTTTAGCAGCACCGTGGTGCCGGCGCGCCCTCTCAGCCTTCTTTCCACGAGGAACTTGAAATCGTTGCCGATGGTGGGCGTGCCGTCGATCTGCGTGATGACGTCGCCCGCCTGGACACCGGCAAGATGCGCCGGCCCTCCCAGGACCAGCTGCCGCACCATTATGCTGCCGTCGGCGCGCGGGACGCCGTCGATCCCGACGCCGCCGAAGCTCCCTTGCCCACCGTACGCGGAAGCGGCGAGCAGAAGGGCATAGAGCAGAAAACCGTAGAGTATCTTCGTCATGGTGCGTCAAGTTATACGAACCGCTCCCCGGCTGTCAACTATGCTTTTGCCGAGGTTGGAGCTCTGTGCTATAAATGATGCTTTAAAATCTACCGGCGGAGCGGCTCATATGACAGCTAGAACCAGGGTGAAACAGGCACTGACCGAGGGGCGACCGGGCGAGACGTTTCTGCTCAAGGGGTGGGCAAGAACGGTGCGCACCGGCAAGGGGGTGACCTTCGTCTCCCTGAACGACGGCTCCTCACTGGCGGGGATCCAGGTGGTAGCGGAGCCTGAGCTTGCCAACTACGCCGAGGTCTCGGCGCTTGGCACCGGCAGCGCGCTCGCCGTGACCGGGGTCCTGCAGGAGTCCCCTGCGGCAGGGCAGGATCTGGAGCTCAAGGCGCTCTCGGTCGAGATAGTGGGCGAGGCGGACCAGGAATACCCGATGCAGAAAAAGAGACACAGCTTCGAGTACCTCCGGACCATCGCCCACCTGAGGGTCCGCAGCAACACCTTCGGCGCCGTCTTCCGGGTCCGCTCGGCGCTGGCCCAGGAGGTGCACCGCTTCTTCGCCGAACGAGGCTTTCTCTACGTGCACACCCCCATCATCACCGCAAACGACTGCGAAGGAGCAGGAGAGCTGTTCCGGGTCACCACGCTCGACATGGCCCACCCCCCGCTTTCCGGCGGCGAGGTGGACTACTCAGGGGACTTCTTCGGCAGGGCCACCGGCCTCACCGTGAGCGGACAGCTGGAAGGGGAGCTCTTCGCCCAGGCATTCTCCGACATCTACACCTTCGGCCCCACCTTCCGCGCGGAGAACTCCAACACGGCGCGGCACGCCGCCGAGTTCTGGATGATCGAGCCGGAGATGGCGTTTGCCGACCTCTCCGACGACGCGGACCTTGCCGAGGCATTTTTGAAAAGGCTCTGCCGATTCGTGCTGGAGAGCTGCGGCGAGGAGATGAGGTTCTTCGACGCCCAGATCGACAAGGGTCTCATCGAGCGGGTAGAGGGGGTGGCCCGGGCATCCTTCGCGCGCATGGACTATGGCGAGGCGATCAAGCGGCTCAAGAAGGCGCCGGTCTCCTTCCAGTTCCCGGTGGAGTGGGGGCTCGACCTGCAGTCCGAACACGAGCGCTACCTGACCGAGCAGGTGGTCGGGGGGCCGATCTTCATCCTCAACTACCCGAAGGGGATCAAGGCGTTCTACATGAGGATGAACGACGACGACAAGACGGTCGCCGCCATGGACCTGTTGGTGCCGAAGGTGGGGGAGATCATCGGGGGGAGCCAGCGCGAGGAGCGGCTGGACCTGCTCACCGGGCGCATGCTGGAGAGCGGGATCGAGCCGGAGTCGCTCTCCTGGTACCTCGATACCAGGCGCTGGGGCTCCACGCCGCATGCCGGTTTCGGCTTGGGCTTCGAGAGGCTCATCATGTACCTGACCGGCATGGACAACATCAGGGACGTGATACCGTTCCCAAGGACGCCGAGGCACGCGGAGTTCTAGATTGACGGGCGGCGACGGGCGATTGACGATGAAAGACGCCGCCGCAAGACGGCTATGGAGCCATGGAACAGCGACCAGAGAGACGCGCCGCGGCAAGGGCGCGTCTCTTTTTTGTGGGCCAAAAAGCGAGGGGCGCCGCCCGATGGCCGCGCCACCCGCAATGACGTGGAGATTGGTGATTGCCGTTACCGGCGCGCGCTCGCTTCCCCCTGCGGCCAATAGCTGCCGCCGGACAGGGTGGCGGTGATCTTGCCTATCTTCACCTTGGTGGTCATCTGCACCGGGATCCGGAGTGCATCGTCGGTGAGCCAGACCGTGATGTCGCCGGTCCTGGAGAAGTATCCCTCCGCCTTCATCATCGGCTTCACCACTATGGTCTTGAACCGCCCCAGGGGCGTGACGATCTCCTCCCGCCTGAGCACCTTCACTTCTGTATTCCACAGCCTTTTGAAGTCGTAGATGTCGACATAGACGGACCTGCCCGGAACGAGGTCCAGGGTACGGACGTAGTAGACGCAGGAAAGGGAGTCGAATGTGTTGGCGCTGATGGCGTCGACGTGCTGCGTCTTCTCCAGCAGGTTCCGTGACTCGACCTTCAACTTCAGCGGGTCGAAGTGCGCCTCCTTGAGCCTGCGGTGCTTTCCTTCATGAATCTTGTTCCGGCAATATTTCGGGGTGCCGAAACGGTCACCGCTGCCGCGGGTGATGACCGCCTCGGCACGGTCGTCGACCTTGAAGAAGGTGTCCAGCCAGGAGTTGGAGCGCGTGGTGGAGACGATATGTATCTCGTTCCCCTTGACGGTCAGCTCATGCACCGAGGTGGCGGCCTTGACGCCGGTCCAACTGACATCGTAGACCAGCCGCTCGTTGCCGTTGAGGGCTGAGGCGGTGGAAGCAAAAACGGGGAAAATCAAAAGAGCCGACATTATAATGAGGATGGAGGTTTTCATGCCTACACCTTATCCCTTCTTTTCAAATTTTTTCAAGGGAAAAAGTGTAGGCTGCATCTAATGTTACGGGGCTTATCACTGCAGGCCGACAGCGGATTTCAGGCTCCGCTTTTGGTGATCATGATCACACCGACGGCGACCAGCACGGTCCCGGCCCAGCGCATGGGGCTCACCACCTCGTGCAGCAGGTACTGGGAGAGGAAGGCGACCAGTATGTAGTTGAGAGCCTGCATGGGGAGCGCGACCGAGAGGTCCTCCCAGGAGAGGACGGCGAGCCAGAGGAAGAAGAACACGGCGAGCATCGCCGTCCCTGCCACCAGTTTCGGGGAGGTGAGCGCCTGCAGGGAGGCCCTCAGCATCCCCCTCAGGTTCATGCTGGAGATGTCCCCCAATTCCTTCATGCCGCTGGCAAGCAGCAGGTCGCCGATGGTCCCCGCCGCCACCGCTACCAGCATAACCGCTACAGTCTTAAACATGCCCTTTTTCCTCTCCCCGGTAGTTTCTCAGCTTGATTCCCAACCGCCCCAGCTTCTGCTTCACCTCGGGGCTTGTCAGCGCGGCCAGCTCCTCGTCATGGAGGTACTCCGGCATCCGGCGCTCCAGTTCGCCGCAGGGGCGCACCCCCGGGTGGAAATAGATCTCCGTAAGCCCCTCCCCCAGGCTGTCCAGGGCCTTCAACAGGTAAGCGCCGGTCATCCGCCCCGAGTTCAGCAGCCCCTTCACCTCGCAGGCATAACGGATGCCGAGCCGGTCCAGGCGCCCTTTGCAGCGACCGGCCAGGGAGGCGAAGATGAGGGCATCGGCGCACTTGCCGGCCGCCCTCTTCCTGTCCACGGCGAGGTTGGCCATGAGGTTCTCCCGGGTGAGCCGGAAGCTCTTGATGCCGTAGCGCGGCATCAGCTGGCACAGGATGTCGAAAACCACCGGGTGCATGTGGATGTTCAGGTGGCCGTCTATGTGGGAGAGCTCGATCCCCGCGTCGAGGCATCTCTCGATCTGCGCCTCGATCTCCAGGTAGAGCTTTTTCCGAAGCGGTCTCAGGAAGAAGTAACGCATCCCCGCCAGCACCGCATCGTCGCCGAAGTCGCCGCCATGGTCGGTGAGGGACGGGACCCCCTGCTGCTCCAGCACGGCGCTCCCCTGCACCAGCGTGAGGTGCAGTCCCACCTGCAGGCCCTGGTGGGCACGGGCCAGTGCCGCCGCCTCCTTGAAGGCGCCGCCTCCCACCATCAGGGATGCGCTGGTCAGTATCCCCTCCTGCCACGCCTTGATGATGCCGCGGTTCGCGCCGCTGGAGAGGCCGAAGTCATCGGCGTTAACGATCAGCTCTTTCATGGGGTCCTGTGCAGCCGTTCACCTCAAGTTCCAGTTCTATGTTCTATGTTCTGCGCCCGGAGCGGGAGGCCGCAATGGGCGACGGGCTAGCAGCTCGCCTGCTTGCGCTTTTTCATGTAGCTCAGATACTGCGCCCCCTCCTTGAGGAGCTTCTTGCGCTGGGCGGAGTCGACCAGCATGCTGTAGAGGCTCCTGGCGATGTAGCGGGGACGGAAATAGAACTTGTTGTAGAAGAGCTGCACCGCGTCGAAGATCTCCCGGTTGGAAAGGTCCGGGTAGTTGATGACGCACTTCTGGTGCCCGCTCGCGTCCACGAAGCTCTCCGAGGCGATCCACCCTTCCTTTACCGCCATCTCGTAAAACTCGGTCCCGGGATAAGGCGACGCTAACGACACCTGGATCGAGGTGAGGTCGAGATCGATGGCGTAGGCGATGGTCTCCTTGATGGTCTCCCTGGTCTCCCCGGGAAGCCCGAGCACGAAGGCGCCGTGCACGGTGAGCCCCAGCTTCCGGCAGTCCCGGGTGAACTGGATCGCCTGCGCCTTGGTGACCCCTTTCTTGATGTTCTTCAGGATCTGCTCGTTCCCCGTCTCGTACCCTACCACCACGTGGTGCATCCCCGCGTCGCGCAGCTCCTTGAGGGTCTCGTAGTCGCAGTTGGCGCGGGCGTTGATCACCCAGGCCACGTTGAGCGGCTTGATCGCCCTGGCTATGGCTATGGCGTGCTCCCTGTCGGCGGTGAAGGTGTCGTCGTCAAAGGAGATCTCCTTCACCTGCGGCAGGTTCTCCTTGATCCAGCGCACCTCCTCGTAGACGTTTTGGGGGCTCCTCTTCCTGAGGGTCCGCCCGGAGAAGGTCTGGGGCCACAGGCAGTAGATGCAGCGCGAAGGGCAGCCCCGGCTCGCGTATATGGAGACGTACGGGTGCCGGAAGTGGGGGATGACGTACTCCTCGATGGGGAGGTCGCGCTGGTAGACCTGGCTTGCGAAGGGAAGTGCGTCGAGGTCTGCGATGGGCGGGCGGTCCTTGGTGTGGACCACTTGGCCGTCCTCCAGGAAGCTGATGCCGTCCACCTGCTCCCGGGGAACCCCCTCGCAGAGCTCCTTGGTGGAGAAGTCGAACTCGCCCCGGCAGACAATGTCCACGGCTCCGGCGGCGAAGCGGAGGGTCTCTTCGGGGAGGACGCTGACGTGCGGACCTGTCAGCACGGTCACGGTGGAGGGGACCTGCGCCTTTATCCTGCGGGCGGTCTCGACGTCTATGGCGAGGGTCGGGGTGGAGGTGTACATCACCACCATGTCGTACCCCCTCGCTATCTCCAGGCAGGCATCGAGGTCGAGCCGCTGCACCGGGGCATCGACCACCCGCGAACCGGGGATCATCCCGGCGGGGTAGGTGAGCCACCCGGGAAACCAGAAGGAAGTCACTTCGCGGGAGGCCTGGTAACGCGCGCCGGCACCCCCGTCGAAATCCTCGAAGGTAGGCGGATTCAAAAACAACGGATTCATCGGCTGCACCCCTCCAGATTAATGGCATCACACCGAAAACGAGCCCTGACTATAAGTCGCGAGGTTCCTTTTGTCAAGATAACCCTTGGCAACCTTTGGCATTGCGGCTACGTGCCCCCTCTGCTAAAGTGCGCTTGCTTACCAAAAGGAGCGGGTGCGATGGAGAGAAATTGCCTAGGGGTGGTGGCGGCCATGCCGCAGGAGATCGACCCGCTTTTGCAGCGGGTGCGGGGTGTCCGCAGGGAGAGGTTTGCAGGCTTCAACCTGTGCAGGTTCGCCCTGGGGGGACACCCCGTCGCGCTGGTGGAGTCCGGGATGGGTCCCGCGCACGCGGCGGCCGCAACCAGGACGCTGATCGGGGCGGCATCCCCCGCGCTCATCATGAATTTCGGCTTCGCGGGCGCGGTGCTGCCCGGGCTTCGCGTCGGGGAACTGGTGCTGGCGGAGCGGGTGTGCAGACTCGAAAGAGGTGGGCTGAGTGAGGCAGCTCGCCCCGATGCGGCCCTCAACCGGCTCATAGCCGTCGCCTGCCGCGACGCCGGCTTCACGTTCAGACAAGGGAGCTTCATCACGGCTTGCGGCATCGTGAACAAGGCGGAGCTGGCCACCTCCCTGGGGGCGGCGTTCAACCTGCCGGTGCTGGAGATGGAAACGGCTGCGGTGCTTGCAGCTGCGGGGGAAGCCGGGATACCGGCGGTGGCCCTTCGCGGGATAAGCGACGCGGCCGAGGAGGAGCTAGGTTTCGGCATCGAGGAGCTCTGCGACGGGGAGTTGAACCTGAGCCCCTGGCGGCTCTTCGCCGTGCTGGTGAAGAAACCTTACCTGGTGCCGCAACTGATCCGGCTGGCGGCCAATTCGCGCAAGGCAGGAGGCAATCTGGCGCTGGGGGTCGAGCTGGCGCTCAAGGCGATGGCTGAAAAACTGCAGCTTCCCTAGTCGAAGCTCTCGGAGAAGCGCGCCGCGATCACCCCTTTCAAATAGGCATCCGCCTCCGAAGCGGTGGCGAAGCCGAGCACGCGGGAGGCGACATCCCGGGCCTCCGCCATGCTGCAGCGGCGCAGGATCTTCTTGACGCGCGGGATGGACACGGCGTTCATGGAGAGCTCATCGAAACCAAGTCCCAGGAGGATGGGGAGGTACTCGGGCTCGCCGGCCATCTCGCCGCAGATGCAGGCCTCTATCCCCGCGGCGTGGGCGGCGTCCACCACCATCTTCAGCGAACGGAGCACGGCCGGGTGCAGCGGCTCATACAGCGAGGAGAGGTGCTCGTTGGTGCGGTCGATGGCGAGGGTGTACTGGATCAGGTCGTTGGTGCCGACGCTGAAGAAGTCGACCTCCGCGGCCAGGAGGTCGGCGATGATCACGGCGGAGGGTATTTCGATCATGATCCCCATGGCGATGTGCTCGTCGAAGTCGTGACGGCCGCGCAGCTCCGCCTTGGCCTCCTCGAGCATCGCCTTGGCAGCGCGCACCTCGGCCACGCCGGAGACCATCGGGAAGAAGAGCCTGACCGGGCCGAACGCGCTCGCCCTGAGGATCGCCTTCAGCTGGGCCTTGAACGCCTCGGGCTGGCGCAGGGAGAGCCTTATCGCCCTCACCCCCAGGGCGGGGTTCATCTCGTCCATCAGGTCGAGCTCGGTGAGGCACTTGTCCCCCCCGATGTCGAGGGTCCTGATGGTCACCGGGTGCGGAGCCATGCTCTTCACCAGCGCCGAGTACGCCTCGAACTGCTCCTCTTCGGTGGGAAGGGTGTTTCTGTTGAAGAAGAGCATCTCGGTCCGGTACAACCCGATCCCTTCGCCGCCATGCCTGTTGATGGAGGCGACCTCCTCGATGAACTCCACGTTCCCCTTGAGCCGCATCCGGTGCCCGTCCTGGGTCACGGCCGGAAGGTCCCGCAGCTTCAGGAGTTCCCGTTCCACGTACTCGTAGCGCTGCTTCTTCTGCAGGTAGTCCCGGAACTCCCCTGCACCCGGGTTGATGATCACCACCCCGGTGGCGCCGTCGATGATGATGGTGTCGCCGTCGGCCACCTCGCCGGTTACCCGCTCCAGGCCGACCACGGCCGGCACCTCGAAGGCTCGCGCGAGGATGGAGGAGTGGGAGGTCTTGCCTCCCAGGTCGGTGATGAAGCCTATCACCTTCTCCTTGTCGATCTGCAGGATGTCCGCCGGGGAGAGGTCGTGGGCCACCACGATCACCTTCCCCTCGATCCTGGAGAGCGGCTCCTGCTTCTGCCCCACCATGTTCCTTAGCACGCGCTCCACCACCGTCTCAACATCCGAGCCGCGCTCGCGCAGGTACTCGTCGTCGACCCCTTCGAAGAAGGACTTGAAGCGCGCCAGGGTCCGCTTGAGCGCCCCTTCCGCGTTGATGCCGAGCCGCTCGATGTACTGCGTGGTTTCGCCCACCAGCATGGTATCGTCAAGAAGCATCAGGTGCGCGTCGATCACGCAGAGGTGCTCGGGACCATGGGTGCTGGCAAGTTGGTCCTTCAGGAGGCAAAGCTCCCCCTTGGCCCGCTCGATCGCCCTGGAGAGCCTCTCCAGTTCGCCGGGGACTTCTTCGTGTGCCACCAGGACCTCGGTCACCGCCACCCGGCGCCGGTCCGTGATGCGGACCTGGCCGATGGCGATCCCCGCGGAGGCGCCGATTCCCTTCAGCTCTTTCGACTCACTCTTCTCCGAAACCATTGCGGATCAGCTCCCCGAGCGCGGCGAACGCCTCCGCGTCATCCGGTCCCTCGACCTTCAGTGCGATGGTGCTCCCCTTTGCCGCTGCCAGCATCATGATCCCCATGATGCTCTTGCCGTTAACCTCGACCCCTTCGCGCTCGATCCTGATCTCGGACGCGAAGCGGCTCGCGGTCTTGACCAGGAGCGCGGAGGCCCTTGCGTGCAGCCCCAGCTTGTTAGGTATGATGAATTCGCCCTGAATCATATTTTTTAAGGTCCTCCCCCTTTGCAACGCTGCGGCGGATGGGCCCTCTCCTTTATTTGTGCTACTTCTTCAGATAGTCCCCGGCGACGGAAATCCCTTCCCGCCCGCTTTCCTTGAGCTTCAGTGCGAGGTCGCCAACGGTCGAGCGTTCGCGCTCCTGGGTGAAACGGATCAGCATGGGGAGGTTCACCCCGGTCAGCACCTCGACGCGCCCTTCCTCGAGAAACGAGATGCTCATGTTGGAGGGGGTGCCGCCGAACATGTCGGTCATGATGATGGCCCCGTCGTCGGAGAGCCTTGCCACGGCCTCCTTGATGGCGGCCATCACATCCGATGCCGAAGCGTCGGGAGCGATGGCGACCGCCTCCGCCAGCTCCAGCTTCCCTACTATCATCTCCGCCGCAGCCAAAAGCTCGTTGGCCACGCCGGCGTGTGCTACCAAAAGCAGTCCTATCATCCCAGCCCCTTGTCTATGTCCCTGTGCGTAATTTTGATGTTCACGTTTCTCTGCCGGAAGTAGCGGTACAGCTCCTCGGCGATGGCGACCGAGCGGTGCCTGCCGCCGGTGCAGCCGATGGAGACCGAGAGGTAGGATTTCCCTTCCCGGCGGTACCCCGGCAAAAGCAACTCCAGCATGTCCCTGAACCGCTCCAGGAACACGACGGTCTCCTTGTGCCCCATCACGTAATCCCTTACCCCGCTGTCCAGCCCCGAATACGGGCGGAGCCCAGCCACAAAGTACGGGTTCGGCAGGAACCTCACGTCCATGACCAGGTCCGACTCGAGCGGGAGCCCGTAGCGAAAGCCGAAGGACTGCAGGTTCACCTGCATCTCCAGCACGCCCTCCCCCCCCTTCACCTGGCTGATCACCACCTCCTTCAGGCGGTGCACGTTCATCTCCGAGGTGTCTATGATGGCCGTGGCGATGCGGCGCAGCCCGGCGAGCTGGTCGCGCTCGAACCGGATACCTTCGGGCACGGTCGCCCCCTCCAGGGCGGGGTGACGGCGCCTGGTCTCGGAGAAGCGCCGGATCAGCACCTCGTCGGTGGCGTCGAAGTACAGGATCTTCACGCTGTGCCCGGCGCCCGCCATGGCCTGGAACACCTGGTCGTAACCCTTGATGAAGTCGCGGCTGCGGATGTCCATGACCAGGGCCACGTCCTTGATATCCTCGCGCGAGTGCTCCACGAGCTCGATGAAGGTGGTGACGAGCGATACCGGCAGGTTGTCCAGGCAGAAGAAACCTTCGTCCTCCAGCGCCCGCACCGCCGTAGATTTGCCGGACCCCGAAAGCCCGGTGATGATGACGATCCGCATGCTATTCCACCTCGTTGCCGAGCGGCCGGAACTCCAGCCGGGCCAGAAGCTTTTCATGGAACTCGCGGGCGGAGTGGTAGCCCATCCCCTTGAGGAGGAAGTTCCTGGCGGCGACCTCGATGATCGAGGTCAGGTTCCTCCCCGGGCGAACCGGGATCTTCAG
>Ga0209317_1001589_pt1 | contig 19142 bp, 12 predicted proteins | sample RifGroB2_FD_183994 | JGI IMG/M metagenome (GOLD analysis project Ga0209317, IMG submission 183994) | Soil microbial communities from Rifle, Colorado, USA - Groundwater B2 (SPAdes) (version 2) | ecosystem: Environmental > Terrestrial > Soil > Unclassified | place: Rifle, Colorado | collected... | reverse complement strand
CGGCGTGCTGGAAGATTCCGAGGATGCCTTCCCGAAAGGCAAGGGGGCACCCATCTATCTCTATGCCGACAAGGACCCCGATATCGATGCGGCCAAAAAAATCGTGGCAGAATGGGGATATAAGAACGTCACCGGCTTTTACGGCGCGCTCGCCGCCTGGAAGGCTGCCGGCAAAGCGTTGCAGGCCGGACCTGCGCTTGCCGCAACCGACGACGCCCCCATCAGCTGGCAGAAAAAACTGGGACCGGGGGAGATCGGCATCTCCGATTTCACCAAGTCGCTGCAATCCGATCTGATCTTTGTCGTGGATGCCCGCACCCCGGCCGAATACGAGTCGGGTCATTTCCCCAACGCAATCAACATTCCGCTCGAACAGATGAAAAGCCGGATAGCCGAGATCCCCGGCGATAAATTCATCGTGGTCCACTGCAAAACAGGCGGACGCGGAGAAATCGGCTATAAGATGCTGAAAGAAGCAGGATATTCGGTAAAATTCCTCAATGCCGAATGCGAGTGTTCGACCACCGGGCAATATGAGATCTGGTAGGGTTTTGTGACCGCTTTGCCGCTGTCTGCCGTGTCTCTCCGGCAGGCAGCGGGTTTGACCTGCCGCTTCCCTTTGTCCATTGCGCATTTCCCGATCCTTCCCGACGCCGTTCTTCTGCCTTGTGGTGTTCTTCGTTTCCCCTGTTGACTCGGGCGGCGTTGCCGCCTATCATTATTGATAGGTTTCCCCCAGCACTCTCACGCCATGAACTACACCAAATGTCACTTCGATTTTGCCAGCCTGCCCTGGCTTACCAGTCCGCGGCATCAGCTTGACCTGCAGGGTGTCGCCCTCGGCCTGATCAAGCTGCCGCCCGATGAGGGTTACACCTTCACGCATCGCCACCGAAAGCAGGAAGAGGTCTATCTGGTCATCGAAGGTAGCGGCCTTCTCCTGGTGGATGACGAGCTGCTGGAACTGCAAAAAGGCGATGCGGTGCGCGTATCGCCCGCGGCGAGACGGGCCCTCAAGGCCCATCGGGATGGTTTGTTGGTGATTTGTGCCGGCGGGGTGGCTCAAGGGTATCCGGAAAATCCCAACTCCAGGTATCTCATCGATGACGGCATTCCCGATTATGACGATATTCCCCCATGGTACACCGGAAATGCCGAGATTGCCGAGCGAAATGGTCGGTTGAAGGAACGCATGCAGAAGACCCAGATCAAAAAGCCTCGCACGATTCTTGAGGCCGGTCCAGTTGCTCCGTTGCCGCGAGTTTTCTCGACAGAATGGCTGCAGGATACTAGAGTATCGGCGGCGTTACTTTCGTCTCCTGGACCTGCACCAGAATTCAACCCCGTTAATGGTGAACGTATGTCGGCAAATAACTCTTCCCGGGCCCTGCTCTGCCCCAACTGCAGAAAGCTGGTCAGCAGTTCGGCCTCGCACTGTCCCCACTGTGGCCTGAAAACCCCCGGGGCAAGGTGGAAAAACATCTTTCTGTTCAGCGGCCCCGGCGGCCCGAAGCGGATGGTCGCGGCGATCATTGGGATCAACATCTTCATGTTCGTGTTGTCCCTTGTTATCGGTTTTCGTCCCGCCAACCTCAGTTTCAGTCCGCTGGCGTTTCTTTCGCCGAGCAGCCAAAGTCTCCTGATCCTCGGTTCGACGGGAACCATTCCTCTGCTGCAGCTTGATCGATGGTGGTCGCTGTTGGCTGCCGGCTACCTGCACGGCGGCCTGCTGCATATCCTCTTCAATATGCTCGCCTTCAGGCAGCTTGGGCCTCTCGTTATCCTGGAATACGGCCTGAACAGAATGATCGTTCTTTACACCCTGGGCAGCGTCGGTGGTTTCATACTCTCCACTCTCGCCGGCGTGCCCTTTACCCTTGGCGCCTCGGCGGCCATCTGCAGCCTGATCGGCGCTCTTCTCTTTTACGGCAAAAGCCGCGGCGGAATTTACGGCGACGCCCTCTTCAGTCAGATCGGCGGGTGGGCGCTGGGGATCTTCCTTTTTGGCTTTCTGGTGCCCGGCATCAACAACTGGGCTCATGGCGGCGGCATGCTGGTGGGGGCAATGCTCGGCTATCTCCTCGGCTATCGGGAACGCAAGGAAGAGACATTTAACCACAAGGTGCTGGCCATGACATGTGTGGCGGCAACGCTGCTGGCCTTGCTCTGGTCTTGCCTGAACGGTGTGGCCTTCGTTTTCCTCAGCCGGTAGAAGCCGGTTCCAGCAGGTGTTGGAAGGCCGAAGGGAAAAACCACCCTCCGGCCATGAATCGTGCCGAAGCTACTCGTTTTTGTCGATTTTCAGGATCTTGCCGCCGGGCTTTAGGCTGTCGCCTTTTTTGACAAAAATCGAGGTGACGATACCGCTCATTTCCGAGAGAATAGGCGTCTGCATTTTCATGGCTTCCATAATCGCCACCCGATCCCCGACCAGAATCTCCTGTCCTTCTTCCACCGAAATCTCGACAACCTTGCCGGAAAACGGCGAGCGGATATCGCCTGCCTTGGCGAGATCGAGGATTTCCTCCTTGCTGAGGACGGGTGCCTCGCCCGGTTGTCCAACGACCGGCTTGGCCCGGAAATTAAAGATCGACGGGTGGTGATCGACAATCAGATAGACACTGGTCTCCCCCGAATCGTTGACCGGAGTCGGCCCGATTTCGATCATATGCTCCTTGCCGTGATGATCCCGGAAGGCCAGCTTTTCCCCGATAGGAAAGCCGCCGCTGTGAAAAAAGATCGACGGCGGCAGCACGTAGACCTGGCCGTACTTTTCGCTGAACTTGAAAAACTCGACCGCATCGTTCGGATGCTGCAGGTAGAGGACAAGCTGTTCATCGGTCGGCTCACCGCCGATCAACTCGGACAGGGCGTACCGTTCGTGGGCGAGGTCCATATCGGGAACGTCCTCGACGCCCCCTTCCTCCGCAAGCACGCGGCGCCAATCGTCGCCCAGCACCTTCTGGTAGATCCACTCCTCCGGCTGATAAAAGGGAAAAGGACCGTATTTGCCCAACAGCAGGTTGCGCAGGTCGCCTGAAGGATTTCCGTATCGCTCGCCACCGAGGACGTTGGACACCGCGGTGGTCCAGAGGATCTGCGAACCGGGCGTCACCGACCAGTAGTTGCCCAGTTCCTGCTGGACCCGGGGCAGCTCCTTGTGCAGGATATCCGGCATCTTGTCGAGGAAGCCGCCTTTGGCCGCCTGCTCGAGACTCGAGCCCATCGCCCCGCCCGGCAGCTTGTGGATCTGCACGGTCGGCTGAAAGCCCTTTATCTGCGATTCGAACTGCTCGTAATGCTTCCGCTGATCGCGGATGACTTCGGAGGTGGCGATCACCGCCTCCTCGTCGAGCCCCACCGGTTCGAAACCGTACTCCTTCAAGGTCTGCACCACGGTGAGGATCGGCGGCGGACCATAAAAGCCGCTGAAGGAGGAATCGGCCGCATCGATGATTGTTGCTCCGCTACGCACCGCCTCGACGATCCTGCCGACATCGTTGCCGTCGGTATTGTGGCCGTGGTAGTGGATCGGCACCTCGGGAAGCTTCTGCTTCAGGGCATCGACCAGTTCGCCGATGCGTTTCGGGGTGCCGAGACCGCCGTGGTTCTTGATGCACAGGGTGATGTCCTGGCCGGTCACGGCCACGATCTCCGCCGCCTTGGCCACATAATATTCATTGGTATGCTCGGGTCCGGTGGAAAAGCAGATGCAGGGCTCGTTCAGCTTGCCGGCCTTGGCCACTTCCTCGAACACCGCATGCATATTGGGCACATGATTGAGGAAGTCGAAGGTCCGCCAGACATCGACGTATTTGGCGAATTCGCGCACCGTAAAGCGGATGATGTTCTGCGGGTAGGGCCGATAGCCGAACAGGTTCACACCCCGGCAGAGGGTCTGGAACATGGTGTGCGGCATCCCCTCCCGCAGCTTTCTCAGCTTCAGGAAGGGATCGACCTGCTTGCGGAGAATGTCCACATGAATCGAGGCGCCGCCGGTGATTTCGAGCGAAAAATACCCGGCTCTGTCACGCTGTTCGGCGGCCATAAGATCGGTGTGCAGCAAGATGCGGTTCTTGAAATCGGACTGGGACTGATCACGGGCGGTGTTGGTAATGTAATAGCCTTTGGCCGTGCGCAGGGTTTTGACTATGTCTTCGACGGGAGTTCCCTGAATTATACGCGTCATATATACAAATCCTTTCTGGAAGTTTCTGAAGAGGTGATGTCCTACTTGGCAAACGGGTTCTCCCCACGGTACTGAATTTCGGCAATGAATCGCGAAAGCTTGCCCACTTCGCTCGAATCCTCGTCATAGTAGAAGATATGCGGATGGGTTTCTATATAGGAGGTATCGAAATCGCCGCTCAAGAAATCCTTTTCGTTGGCAATGTTCATATAGAACGGAATAGTCGTCTTCGGTCCCCTGATGGCAAAGTTCTGCAGGCACCTCTTCAGCCGACCGACCGTTTCATCCCAGGTAAACCCATGCACCGTCAGTTTGACCAAAAGCGAATCATAGACCTCGGGAATGATATACCCCTGATAAACGAAGCCGTCGAGGCGGACTCCGAAACCGCCGGTCGACCGGTAGACCGAGACCTTTTTGCCGCCTTCCGGCATGAAATCGTTTTTCGGATCCTCGGCATTGATCCGCACCTCGATGGCATGGCCGCGGATCTGCACATCGTCCTGGGTGAAGGACAGCGGTTTGCCGAAGGCGATATTGATCTGGTTCCTGACGATATCGATGCCGGTGATCATCTCGGTCACGGTATGCTCCACCTGGACCCGGGTGTTGATCTCCATGAAATAATACTTCATATCCTGATCGATCAGAAACTCGACAGTCCCGGCATTGAGGTACCTGGCGGCCTTTGCGGCCCGCACCGCCGTCTCGCAGATCTCGTCGATCAGCTTCTTATCCTTGATCATCGACGGCGCAATCTCGACCAGCTTCTGGTTGCGGCGCTGGATGGAGCAGTCGCGGGTGCCGAGATGAACGGTATGGCCGTGACTGTCGGCCAGGATCTGGACTTCGACGTGTTTCGGGTTGACGATAACCTTTTCAAGATAGACGGAATCGTCATTGAAGGCGGCGAGCGCCTCGGCCCGGGCAATGGGAATCTGCTCCTTCATCTCGGCATCCGACTCGATTCGCCGGATGCCACGCCCCCCGCCGCCCGAGGTGGCCTTCAGCATGATGGGATAGCCGTAATGGCCGGCGAAGTCGAGGGCTTCAGCCAACCCTTCCCTGCCCTGTTTGAGGGTTTGCGTGCCGGGGACCATTGGAATACCCGCTTCCGCCATGATCTGGCGGGCAACCACCTTGTTGCCGAGGTTGGCGATAATGTCCGAAGTGGGGCCGATGAAAACGATATCGGTTTTCTCGCAGGCCTTGGCAAAATACGGGTTCTCGGCCAGGAAGCCGTAGCCCGGATGAATGGCGCAGGCCTCGGACCGTTTGGCCGCCCGAATGACTTTTTCGATATTCAGATAGTCGCAGCGCGGGCCGTCACCGAGCAAAACGGCCTCGTCGGCAATACGGATGTGCCGGGACATCTCGTCCGGAGTTTCATACACGGCGATCGCTTCATAGCCGAGTTCCTGAATGGCCCTGATCAGGCGGATGGCGATTTCGCCACGATTTGCAACAAGAATTCTCTTTTTCAATGGAGCTCCTTATCCGGTCCTTCGGCCGGATCCTTCTTCAGTCGATTGTTCCACGTTTATCCGGCCGCGACCCGGCACCTCCAATTCCTCCGCCGAACCCGTTGTCGATTCGGTCACCTGCGGCGTCCGCTGAATTTAATCAGTTTGTTTTGCAAAATCAATCAACATTACTGAGCATGAATCGGCATGCTTAACAAATCTGTAACAATATTTCTGCAGGAAACAGCTTGTTCCGTCAGAATCCTGGGAAATTCCCGAAAGGCCGACCCCGGCCGTTTACGGTTGACGAAACCAGCCTTATCCGGTTATATATTGTAGTTTTGTCTGCAGATTCAAGAGGGACAAAAAAATCCCCCCACTCGCCGGAATGCCCTGCCAGGTCCTGCGGACCGCAGCGCATTATCAATGGTCAGAATTCGCAGCAACATCGGAAAGAGTACGAATTACCCTCCTAATTCTGTATGGGTGAAAGATTTTTCGCCCACACACCCAAATCGATGCACATAGAGGAACGCCATGAAAGCACTAATCGCTCTGGAAGATGGAACCATCTTTGCGGGCAAATCCTTTACCGGCCACGGTGAAGCGGTCGGCGAGATTGTCTTCAACACCTCCCTCAGCGGATATCAGGAAGTTCTCACCGATCCCTCCTATACCGGCCAGATCGTGACCATGACTTATCCGCTGATCGGCAACTACGGGATCAATCCCGAGGACATGGAATCGGCGGCAGTCTACCCCCGGGCCTTTCTCATCAAGGAATACAACGCCTACCCCTCGAACCATCGGTCGCGCCAGCCCCTGGCCGAGTTCCTGATACAATTCGGCGTGCTGGGGGTCGAAGGCTTCGACACCCGGGCGCTGGTCCGGCACATCCGCTCGAAAGGGGCGATGAAAGGCATTGTTTCCACGATGGATCTCGACCGGGAATCACTCGTCAAACGGGCCAACGAATGGCCGGGCTTTATCGGTCAGGATCTGGTCCGGGACATCACCTGCAAAAAGCCCTACGGCTGGGCGGACAACCAGCCTGTGCCGGGAATCAACTTCACCACCGCCAAGACCTCGATGGCCAATCCGCTGAAAGTGGTAGCCTTCGACTTCGGCATCAAATACAACCAGCTGCGGCTCTTAACCGAGAAGGGTTGCCTGGTCCAGGTGGTTCCGGCAAGTACCAGCGCCGCCGAGGTGCTGGCAATGCGTCCGGACGGAGTCTTTCTCAGCAATGGCCCCGGCGATCCGGAAGGCGTCGAGGGCGTGGTCGAGACGGTGCAGGCCCTCCTTGGCAAGGTGCCGATCTTCGGCATCTGTCTCGGTCACCAAATTCTGGGTTTAGCCTACGGCGGCCGGGCCTATAAGCTGAAGTTCGGCCACCGCGGCGGCAATCAGCCGGTCAAGGATCTGACCACCGGCCATGTGGAGATTACCGCCCAGAACCACGGCTTCTGCATCGACGTCGACAGCCTGCCGAAGGGCGAGGTCGAGATCACCCATATCAACCTCAACGACAACAGCCTCGAAGGCATGCGGCATACGAAGTATCCCGCATTTTCGGTGCAGTATCATCCGGAGTACGCGCCCGGCCCCCATGATGCGCTGTATCTCTTCGACCGCTTCATCGAGATGATGCGCAAATAGCCGAATCAAGCGCCGGCAACACTTTCGCCCGGATCGGGACAACCCATAACGACAGACACCACTGACAGACATGCCGAAACGAACAGACATCAAAAAAATCCTCATCATCGGCTCCGGCCCCATCATCATCAGCCAGGCCTGCGAATTCGACTATTCCGGCGCCCAGGCGGTGAAGGCCCTGAAAGAGGAAGGCTATGAAGTAGTCCTGATCAATTCCAATCCGGCCACCATCATGACCGATCCGGAGCTGGCCGACGCCACCTATATCGAGCCGATCACTCCGGAATTCGTGGCGAAAGTCATCGAAAAAGAGCGTCCCGACGCCCTGCTGCCGACCCTTGGCGGCCAGACCGCCCTCAACACCGCGATCAAGGTGGCCGAGATGGGCATTCTCGACAAATATAACGTCGAGTTGCTTGCCGCCAACATCGCAGTCATCAAGAAGGCGGAAGGCCGGGAAGAATTTCGCGATGCCATGCGGAAAATCGGCCTCAAGGTCCCCGAATCGATCATCGTCCAAAACATCGATGCCGCCATTGCCGCGGGCGACGAAATCGGCTTCCCGCTCATCGTACGCCCCAGCTTCACCCTCGGCGGCACCGGCGGCGGCGTCGCCTACAACCGGCAGGAACTGGAAAACCTCTGCACCGCAGGCCTCGATCTGTCGATGACCACCGAAGTCATGCTGGAGCGGAGTCTCCTCGGCTGGAAGGAATTCGAGCTGGAGGTCATGCGCGACAAGAACGACAACGTGGTCATCATCTGCTCCATCGAAAACGTCGACGCCATGGGGGTGCACACCGGCGACTCCATCACCGTGGCCCCGATCCAGACCCTTACCGACCGCGAATATCAGGAAATGCGCGATGCGGCCATCGCCATCATCCGGGAAATCGGCGTCGAAACCGGCGGCTCGAACGTCCAGTTTGCCGTCAATCCGGAAGACGGGGAGATGATGGTTATCGAAATGAACCCCCGGGTGTCGCGGAGTTCGGCGCTGGCCTCCAAGGCCACCGGCTTCCCTATCGCCAAAATCGCCGCAAAACTCGCCGTCGGCTACACCCTCGACGAACTGAAAAACGACATCACCCGCGAGACGCTCGCGGCCTTTGAGCCGTCCATCGATTACTGCGTGGTGAAGATCCCACGCTGGACCTTCGAAAAGTTCCCGGAAGCCGACGACATCCTCACCACCGCCATGAAATCGGTGGGCGAGACCATGTCCATCGGCCGGACTTTTAAGGAGGCCTTCCAGAAGGCCATGCGGTCGCTCGAAATAGGCCGGTTCGGGTTCGGCGGCGACGGCAAACAGGTACTTACACACCTTGACCAGGAAGACCTCGAACACGGCCTGCGGGTGCCCAACTCACGCCGCATCGGCCATATCCACGAGGCCCTGAAGCGGGGCATGACGCTCGACGAGATTTACGCCCTCACCAAAATCGACCGATGGTTTCTGTACAACTTCGAGCAGATTGTCGAGACGGAAAATGAGATTCTCGCCCACGGCTTCCAGGGACTCGATGCTGACTTCTTACGGTACTGCAAGGAGCGCGGCTTCTCCGACCATCAGCTGGCGTTTTTGACCGGCACAACCGAAAACGACATTCGCGACCTGCGCAAAAAGCTCGCCGTCCTGCCGGTCTACAAGCTGGTCGACACCTGCGCGGCCGAGTTCGAATCCTATACGCCTTATTTCTATTCGACCTACGAAGAGGAAAATGAAGCTATAAAAACCGAGCGGAAGAAAGTCGTGATCCTCGGCGGCGGCCCCAACCGCATCGGTCAGGGCATCGAGTTCGACTACTGCTGCGTCCACGCCGCCTTTGCCCTCAGAGAAATCGGCATCGAATCGATCATGATCAACTCCAATCCGGAGACGGTTTCGACCGATTACGACACTTCCGATAAACTGTTCTTCGAGCCCTTGACCCGGGAAGACGTCCTGAACATTATCGACCAGGAGCAGCCGGACGGGGTTATCGTTCAGTTCGGCGGCCAGACGCCGCTCAATCTGGCTGTGCCGCTCGCCGACATGGGGGTGAAGATCATCGGCACCCAGCCGGACGCTATCGACCGGGCCGAAGACCGCAAACGTTTCCAGCAGTTCCTGCAGAAACTCGACCTGCTCCAGCCCGACAACGATACCGCCAAGACCCTGGAAGAGGCGCTAGCTGCGGCCGAGCGGATCGGTTATCCGGTGGTGGTCCGGCCTTCGTATGTCCTGGGCGGCCGGGATATGCGGATCGTCTACAACGAGCAGGGCATCAGGGATTTCATGATAGCCATCGGCGGCAATGGTCTTGAGCACCCGGTGCTCATCGACAAATTCCTCAAAGATGCCATCGAGATCGATGTCGACGCCATCAGCGACGGCATCCGCACGGTCATCGGCGGCATCATGGAGCATATCGAGGAGGCCGGCATCCACTCCGGGGATTCCTGCTGCGTCCTGCCGCCCCATACTTTGTCTGCCGAGCTCATCGAGGAAATCAAAAGGGCGACCAGGGCCATGGCGGCAGAACTCGGTGTCGTCGGCCTGATGAATGTCCAGTATGCGGTAAAAGACAGCCAGCTCTATATCCTGGAAGTCAATCCCCGCGCCTCGCGGACCATCCCCTTCGTCAGCAAGGCCACCGGAGTGCCGCTCGCCAAACTCGCCACCAAGGTGATGATGGGCGCCACCTTGGAAGAACTCGGCCTCACCACCGAGGTTATCATCAAGCACTGGGCGGTCAAGGAGGCGGTCTTCCCCTTCGACCGTTTTGAAAAAGTCGATACCCTGCTCGGACCGGAGATGAAATCCACCGGCGAAGTGATGGGCATCGACGACAATCTCGGCCTGGCCATCGCCAAGGCGCAACTCGCAGCCGGCTCGAAGGTGCCCCAGGCTGGCAATGTCTTCATCAGTGTCCGGGACGGCGATAAACCGGCGGTCGTTGCCGTGGCGAGAGACCTGGTCGATCTCGATTTTACCATCTTCGCCACGACCAGCACCGCCGCCTGTCTCAAGGAGGCAGGAGTCCCCTGTCAGCTCGTCAATAAGATATCCCAGGGGCGACCGCATATTCTCGACAAGGTGCAGGACGGCGAGATCTCATGGATCGTCAACACCTCGCTTGGCCGGAGAACTACGGAAGATTCTTACCGTATCCGCCGGGCCGCCCTCGACTACCATATCCCCTATACAACCACGGTGAGCGGGGCCGCGGCTCTGGTCAAAGGCATTCGGGAACTGCGAAAAAATCAACCGGGAGTGCAGCCGGTCCAGTACTTTACATAAACCATGTGACAGGGTAAGATAAAATAATTGTGACTCGACATTCTCATTTTCAGAGTTATCTTTAGCCTGTGATTTTAGAAAAAGCGATATATGACTATCCATTTCCTATGTGTTTTCACCATGATCTTCATGCGATATGACCATCGCCTCAGCAGATCATGAAAAAAGCAGATACAGTCGGTTGAAGCACATGGACAATAATCAACCCAACCAGGAGCACCGGAGATCTCGTTGAATACCTTCTACAAAAACTTGAGCATGTGGCTGGTGATTGGTCTGACCATGATCCTCCTCTTCAACCTGTTCAATAAACCCCAGACCAACCAGACCTCGCTCACCTATAGCGAGTTCATGTCGAGCATTGAAAACAAGGCCATCACCCGGGTGACCATCACCGGCGATGTCATTTCCGGCACCCTTCAGGACGGCAAACCCTTCCAGACCATCTATCCGGTGATCGACGACGAACTCATTCCCATTCTGCGCCGCCATGGGGTCGATATCGCAGTCAAGGAAACCCAGAAGGATTCCTGGCTGATGACCATCTTCGTCTCCTGGTTCCCGATGCTGCTGCTGATCGGAGTGTGGGTGTTCTTCATGCGTCAGATGCAGGGCGGCGGCAAGGGCGGGGCTCTCTCCTTTGGAAAAAACAGGGCTCGGTTGACCGAACAGAGCAGCAACAAGGTTACCTTTGCCGATGTGGCCGGTATTGACGAGGCCAAGGAAGAGCTTGAAGAGATTGTCGATTTCCTGAAAGACCCGGGCAAATTCACCGCTCTCGGCGGCCGGATCCCGACCGGCGTGCTGTTAGCCGGGGCACCGGGCACCGGCAAGACACTGCTGGCCAAGGCGATCGCCGGTGAGGCCGATGTGCCGTTTTTCTCGATTTCCGGCTCCGATTTCGTCGAGATGTTCGTCGGCGTCGGTGCCTCGCGGGTTCGCGATATGTTTGCCCAGGGCAAGAAAAATGCCCCCTGCATAATCTTTATCGACGAGATCGATGCCGTCGGTCGCCATCGCGGGGCCGGACTTGGCGGTGGTCACGACGAACGGGAGCAGACCCTCAATCAGCTGCTCGTGGAAATGGACGGCTTTGAGAGCAACGATGGAGTCATCATCGTTGCCGCCACCAACCGGCCCGACGTCCTCGATCCCGCTCTCTTGCGGCCGGGACGGTTTGACCGGCAGGTGGTGGTTCCGGTTCCCGATGTCGGCGGCCGTCAGAAGATCCTCGAGATCTATGCCAGGAAAACTAAGATGGCCCAGGATGTCGATCTGGAGATCCTTGCCCGCGGCACCCCGGGCTTTTCCGGTGCCGATCTGGAAAACCTGGTCAACGAGGCGGCGCTCATGGCCGCCCGCTCGGGCGCCAAGGAGATTACCTTGGACCTGCTCGACAGGGCCAAGGATAAGATCATGATGGGGGCAGAACGGCGATCGATGATCATCAGCGAAAAGGAAAAATCCATCACCGCCTACCACGAAGCAGGTCACGCTTTGGTGGCCTGGCTGCTGGCCGACACCGATCCCATCCACAAGGTAACAATCATTCCGCGCGGCCGTGCCCTTGGTCTCACCATGCAGCTGCCGACCGACGACAAATACACCCACTCCAAGACCTATCTGGAGAATACCATCTGCATCCTCTACGGTGGTCGGCTGGCCGAAAAGCTGGTGTTCAATGAAATTACTACCGGGGCCGGCAACGACATCGAGCGGGCCTCGGCTCTGGCCCGGAAAATGGTCTGCGAATGGGGTATGAGCGATGAACTCGGCGCTCTGACCTACGGCAAGAAGGAAGAACAGATCTTCCTCGGCCGGGAGATCGGGCACAACCGCGATTTCAGTGAGGAAACCGCTCGTTTGATCGATGTCGCGGTGAAGAAGATCATCGACAACGGCATGGCTAAGGTTGCCCTGCTGCTGGAAGAGCACCGGGATATTCTCAGCCGGATGAGCGAAGAGCTGCTGGAGAAGGAGACTATTGTTCTGACGGATATCGAACATATCATCGAGGAACTTCGGCCGGGCAAATACACGGCGCGGATCGAAAAGGCCAGACAGGACCGTAAACATGCCAAGAAGACGGTGAAGCCGGCGATGCCGGTCGGCGATGCAGTCCTGCGCGAACAGCCGACCCAATCCGGAGCCAATGAAGCAGCGGCCAATGAACCCATCACCAAGGGTCCGGCACCCGATGCTGCCGATGACAATTCCGAAGGAGCCGGGCAAGTCTGATGACGGAAACCGGCGTCAGGATCATGGGCATCCTGAATGTAACGCCCGATTCCTTTTCAGACGGCGGCAACTTCGCCTCGTTTGAGGCCGCGCTGGCCCAGGCGGAACGTTTGATCGAGGGTGGCGCCGATATCCTCGATATCGGCGGAGAGTCGACCCGGCCCTTTGCAGCCCCTGTCTCCTGTGAGGAGGAACTGCGACGGGTTATCCCGGTGATCGAGGCAGTCCGCAAAAGAAACGCAATTCCCATTTCCATCGATACCATCAAAGCGGCAGTTGCCCGGGAGGCCCTCCGGGCTGGTGCCAATATCATTAACGATACCTCTGCCTTGCGCAATGATCCGGAAATGATTTCGGTCGTCCGGGAGACATGCGTCCCGGTGATCATCATGCATATGCAGGGAACACCTGCCGACATGCAGATCAAACCGCAATACGAGGATGTCGTCACCGATGTGATTGATTTTTTTGCGGAACGGATCGAATGGATCACCGCACAAGGTGTAGCAAGAGACCGGCTGATCATCGATCCCGGCATCGGCTTCGGCAAGACCGTTCGCCACAATCTCCTCCTCCTGAAACACCTGGAGAAGCTGTCGACCTTTGGGCTGCCGGTGCTTCTCGGCCACAGCCGTAAACGGTTTTTGGGAGAGATCGCCGGGATCCCGGCGGAAGCGGAACGAGATTCGGTAACGGCCGTGGCCGCGGCGCTCTGCCTTGACAAGATGGCCATGGTCAGGGTCCATAACGTCGCCGCGACCCGTCAGGCCCTGCGGGTCGCCGCTGCCCTGCGCAAAGCCCAATGATGCGGTCCGCGTGATGGCCCGAACGGGCTGTCTAGGAGTCTGTCGGATTATAGCAATTTTTTCTCAGATCGAGGCAAACTCGAAAAAATTACCGGAGGCATATACTTAATATTCCGAGGATGATTTTTTCGAGTTTAACGAAGAGATGGGGAAAAAGGGCATAATCCGACAGGCTCCTAATGTCTGTCCCGGCGGACCAGGCTATATTCATCGAAGGTGATGAACCGGAAGAGATAAGGGGTACCGACGGCCCCCACCGCGATCACATCGCCGTCCTGCAACTGCATTGCGCCACCGGTATCGTCGCCACCGACATTCATACCTTCCACCTTGGTGCCGCAGGCACTGCCCCGGTCCACCAGCAGATAGCCGTCATCGTTTTTCTCGATCTGGAAATGTTCCCGGGAGATATTCAAACGCTGGCCACGATCCATCAGGTAGAGATCGTTGTTCGGCTGACTGTCGTCCTTTTTATGGCGTTCGATCCGTTCAAGCCTGCCGTCTATCCTGACTACCCTTGACTCCCTGCCTATTTTATAAGGGAATCGGCTGATCACTACCAGATCGCCGCGAAGAAGGGCTTGAGGCACTGCATTTTTTGTCTCCGGGTTGAGAGCCTGCAGCATTGCCTTGGGCAGGCTCTCCATCAAAATAGTCAGCTTATCTTCCATTCCTTCAACCTTTTCCAGTAATGATAACTACCTTAGGCTTCCCGCTTCATACCCCACGGTCTGCAAGATATCTTTTCCTTAATCGAAGATCAAACTGTTTTTCCGACTCTTGCGTGCGAGCTTAACAGAGACTACTATCGTTCGGGCGCCAGACCGCATAATATTCTTACCACAACGTACGGATACAATGACCATTTCAACTACCCATTCAGCTCCTTCAGCTTCCTATCCGCTACAGATCGCCAACCTCCTCAATCTCCGGATGGAACAGGTTGGCAATACCCTCGGCCTGCTGCAGGAAGGCGGGACAGTGCCTTTCATCGCCAGGTACCGCAAGGAACTCACCGGCTCTCTTGACGAAGTTGCGGTAACCGCCATCAGGGACCATCATCGAAAACTCGTGGAGATCGACAAGCGGCGGGAAGCAATTTTCGAGACACTCGCCAAAAACGAGCTGCTAGATGAACCGCTCCAGGGCAGGCTGAACAGCGCCAGGAGTCTCACCGAGCTTGAGGATATCTACCTGCCGTTTCGGCCCAAGCGCAAAACCCGTGGTCTTGCCGCCAGGGAACGGGGATTGGAACCTCTGGCCGCCATGCTCGTTAAAGGCGTTCGGGACCTCCGGCTCAGCAGCTTTGTCGATCCGGAAAAAGGTGTGAATAGCCAAGAAGAGGTGCTGGCCGGGGCAAGAGACATCATCGCCGAAGACATCAGCGAGGACCCGTCGACCAGGACCGAACTGCGCCGCCTCTTTCAGGACCAGGCTGTTATCGACTCGAAGGCAGTAAAAAAGAACATGGCCCAGGGAGAAAAGTTCAGGGACTATTTCGACTGGCGCGAACCGGCAGGTAAAGCCCCGAGCCACCGGCTGCTCGCCATGTTTCGCGGCGAACAGGAAAAGATACTGACGCTTGCCATCCGTCCACCCGAGGAGAACGCCCTGCGCCTCCTGAAGAAGCGTCATCTGCGGCCTGGCCCATGGCAGGAGGAACTGACGAAAGCCATTGCCGACAGCTATCAGCGGCTTCTTGGCTCGTCCCTCGAGAACGAGCTGACCAGTGAGCTGAAGACCCGGGCCGACGCCGAGGCGATCAAGGTTTTCGCCGATAATCTCCGTGAGCTGCTGCTCGCCCCACCCCTGGGTCAGCTGCGGGTCATAGCCCTTGATCCCGGCTACCGCACCGGGGCCAAGGTCGTCTGTCTCGACGCCCAGGGAAAACTTCTGGAAACCGCCACCGTCTTCCCGACCCACGGAGGCAGGCAGCTGGAGGAGGCCGCGAGGGTCATTTCCGGGCTGATCGCAAAACACCATATCGAGGCCGTCGGCATCGGCAACGGTACGGCCGGCCGCGAGACGGAAGCGTTCATCCGGGAGCTTGGACTTCCGGCCCACATCATCATCACCCTGGTCAACGAGGACGGGGCGTCGATCTATTCCGCCTCCGAAGTCGCCCGCGCAGAATTTCCCGATCATGACATCACCGTGCGCGGCGCCGTCTCCATCGGTCGGCGTCTTCAGGACCCTCTCGCCGAGCTGGTGAAAATCGATCCGAAGTCGATCGGCGTCGGCCAGTACCAGCACGACGTGAACCAGGCAGAACTGAAAAAGGGGCTGCAGGAGGTGGTGGAGAGCTGCGTCAACAGCGTCGGAGTCGAATTGAATACCGCAAGCAAAGACCTGCTGACCTATGTCTCCGGGCTGGGTCCGACCCTTGCCGCAGGTATCATCGCCTATCGCGACGACAACGGCCCCTTCGCCGACCGCCGCCAACTCCTCAAAGTTCCCCGGCTGGGCCCCAAGGCCTTCGAACAATGCGCCGGTTTCTTACGCATCAGCGGCGGCAGCAACCCGCTCGACGCCAGCGCCGTCCATCCGGAGCGGTATCCGCTGGTGAAGAGGATGGCCGCTGACGCGGGAGTAACCCTCGATACCCTGTTGCAGTCCGAAGCGGTGCGCCAGGACATCGATCTGCGCCGCTATATCGATGATTCGGTCGGCCTGCCGACCCTGACCGATATCGTGGCCGAACTGGCCAAACCCGGAAGGGACCCGCGCAAGACCTTCGAACAGTTCCGCTTCGCCGAGGGTATCCAGGCCATCGACGATCTGCACGAGGGCATGCGGCTGCCGGCCATCATCACCAATGTCACCAAATTCGGGGCCTTTGCCGATATCGGCATCAAGCAGGACGGCCTCATCCATATCAGCCAGCTGGCCGACCGGTTCGTCAAGGAACCCGGCGACGTGGTTAAAGTCGGACAAAAGGTCGAAGTGCGGGTGCTGGAAGTCGATCGGCAGAGAAGCCGGATTGCCCTTTCCCTGCGGAAAAAAGAGGTCTGACCTTGATTATTCCAGGCGGAATGATACAACTCAAACAGAAAGGCAAGACAGCCTAAAAGAGCCCGGAAGCGAAATTGATCTCAGTAGCCAGCCAATGTCCCCGAGAACAGACCACCACGCACAACAGAGCCTGCCATGACAGAAAAACGGATCTTTACAGTCCTCTATATCGAGGATAACGAAGCAAACCGGCTGTTGATCGAACTCGTTCTGGAACGCCGGGATAACATCAAGCTGTTTTCCGCAACCAACGGGCAGAGCGGCATTAACAAGGCGCAGGAAATTCTTCCGGATCTGATCCTCCTGGACATTTCCCTACCCGACATGAACGGCTACTCCGTACTGAATGCCCTGCGTGAAGACCCCGCGACCGCTAAAATCCCGACAATCGCCATCAGCGGCGAATACCCGCCGCAAATCCCCACAAACGCCCCCTTCGTCTTTGACCGGTACCTGCCCAAGCCCATCGAGATTGTCCCCCTCTACCAGGCAATGGACGAGCTTCTGCCAGGCTGATCCTTGGCCCGAAACGAGCTCTGCCAAACAATCAGACCCTGGAAATGAAACCGGATCACTCTACGCCCACGCGGGAAAGGAGTGCCCTCATCCATTATCGACCTTCCTCTCACGAAGATCGCTCTGCCATCTCATACTATTAGCCTAATACTTTAATCTTATCTAATAATCCCTTTATTTGCAGCACCTCCAGGGGATCGAGCAATTAAAAAAACCATCTTCCCGTTTTTTCGTTCTATTCCATTTTGCATTTTGATTTTTTGGTAGTACACTATTACTAGTGTTCTGCTCTTTTTAGACTATCCGATTTCATCCACACTGACGATTGTACGGCACGAGTTCTTGTCGAAAGACTTTTCGACAAGTAAACAAGCACGTTAACTACGGAAGGAGGAAGCAAGATGGGCTATATACCGAAAGCAAAAGAAACGGAAAAACCGCAGACAGGAAAAGGAAAAGAGACAAACGGTCCGGTACCCGTCAAGGAGCAACCCAAGAAGTAGACTCTTTGATCAGGAACTATGGAGGATAAAAGTTGATACGCTGAGGGCACAGTCGTATTGACCCAGGCGGCTAAAAGAGTAGAACACTATGGATCAGCCGCAAGCAGAGTGGTTCGACCTGACCTCGAACTACCCCACCCGATCTCCCCCCGCATATCCCTTTTCAACCAGCTCACTGCATCGATTTTTCATATCTCAGCCGTCTGACGACGTTTTCCGCCATATAGAGCCCCAGGGCTAGCCAGATAAGGCAAAAGCCGATTATCCTCGGTCGGGAAAAATCTTCGCCGTAGACAAAAACGCCGATGACGAGATTGATGGACGGAGCGAGGTACTGCAATAGCCCGAGGGAAGACAGTGGAATTTTTTGAGCGGCATAGCCGAAAAGCAGCAAAGGAATGGTGGTCACAATGCCGGAACCGGCGAGCAGCAGTGACCCGGCAAGTCCCATGTGCCCGAACGATCCACCCTCACGCATCTCAAGTCCCGCCAGAAAAAGCAGGGCAGGAAGGAAGACGACCGCCGTTTCAAGGCACAGGCCGTCAAGGGCTGCGAGGGAGGTCTTCTTGTGGAGCAGGCCGTAGATGGCGAAAGTCACCGCCAGCACCAGAGAGATCCAGGGAAACCGGCCATAATAGAGTGTCAGATACAGGACCCCCGATGCGGCCAGCAACAGGGCCAGCCATTGCACCGGCCGCATTCTCTCGCGAAAAAAGATCATGCCGAACAGCACGCTGATCAACGGATTGATAAAGTAGCCGAGACTCGCTTCGACGATAAAGCCGGCATTGACCGCCCAGATATAGAGCAGCCAGTTGACCGTCAGGAGGAGAGCGGCAGCGGTAAAGTATATCAGGTTTCGGCGATCCCGCACCGCCTGCCATAATACCTTCTGCCTGCCGTAAGCATACACCAGGCCGAGGGTCAAAAACAGCGACCAGACCATCCGGTGACAGAGGATTTCGGCGGCGGGTGCCGCCTGCAGGAGTTTCCAGTAGATCGGCAACACTCCCCAGAGGATAAAGGCGCCGGCTGCGGCCAGCATTCCGTAATATTTGCTCATCTCGAATCACGATTGTCCCGGACGGGACACGGAGGGGAAGAATGGCAGATCGGGCAGAAAATCAGCCCAAAAGGATACCGCTTGCGAACCAGTAGTACATAATATACCCGCCAGCCACAATCAGGAACAGCCCCGAGAGTTTCTGGACGTACGGCAGCAACCGGCGCAGTGTCCCCACCACCAGTCGTTCCTTCACCAGGGCGATGCCAAGGGTCAGGACCTGCATGACGCTGCCCATGCCGAGAATGTAGCCGGCAAATTGCAGGATGCCGCCGGAAAAGTCGCCTGCGGCCACGGAACTGCCTACCACCATGAGAAAAATCGGCAGAGTGCAGCCAAGCGAGGTAGCCCCGAAGGCGAGGCCGAACATGAAGTAGCCGAAGATGGAAATCTCCCGCGGATCACTGAGA
>Ga0209317_1001588_pt1 | contig 19151 bp, 19 predicted proteins | sample RifGroB2_FD_183994 | JGI IMG/M metagenome (GOLD analysis project Ga0209317, IMG submission 183994) | Soil microbial communities from Rifle, Colorado, USA - Groundwater B2 (SPAdes) (version 2) | ecosystem: Environmental > Terrestrial > Soil > Unclassified | place: Rifle, Colorado | collected... | reverse complement strand
CCCCAGGGTTGCGGCCCATTCGCTGATTAGTGTTTCCGCCGTTTGTTTTGCTTGAGCTAGTGTTCCTTTGAAATTAGGGAACCAATCTCTTTTAACCATCTCCGCTATTGGAAATTTTTCCCATTCAACGTCTGCAACAAATTTTGAAACCTTAGCTCCTTCATCGTTAAGAAGAACGTCAGCAGGAATACCTAATTCTTTATGTAACTTACGAATCATCGTGATGCTGAGCTGTCGTTGGCGTGATAGCACCTCCGAGACCTTGCTTCGACTGCCGATAAACGGTATCAAGTCCTTAGGCTTCATCCCCATCTGTTCCATGCGGAATCGGATGGCTTCAATCGGGTCGGGGAGATCAATGGGATACTTCTCTTTCTCGTACAGCTCCACCAGTGTGACTAGCAAATCCAACTCGTCACCATCGGAAGAACCGGGCTCGGCATCCATCAACTTGTCAATACGCTCAAGCGCACGATCATAGTCTTCATCTGTTTTTATAATTTTAGGGATCATCACACTACCTCGACGTCTATAGCGTCATACTCTTTATGGGTGCCGATAAACCGTATATAAACGATTCCAAATCCGTAACTGATCCTGACGACGAGTCGGTACTTGTTGCCGCATATATTAAAAACGGCTCGGCTATCCTTGATGATGCTTGCATTGCGGTACTTTTCCTTGATGTCAGCCGGAGTCTGCCATGAGGCAGATTCCGCCTCGGCGTTCCAAGCCTTAAGCGCATCCTCAGCGTCGGGGAACTTTCCCCAAAACTCTCGCAGAGGTTTTTTTGCGATAATTCTCATGCGATGCTTATACCGCAGTTCCCTTAAATTGTACAATAAAATTGTTCCCTTTTTGGGAAAAATCGTAAGGCATACGCTTGACCGCCCATAGGGGTAGGGGCCTGACGTCGTGCTTACTCGAGCTATTTGACAGCCCCTCTACCCTTCCGGCTTGAGAGGGCTTGAGAGGGTTTAGTTTGTTAAGTTTGCTTAGGAAGTGAACGAAAGGGAGGTAGGGGCTGTAGATCGCTTCTTTGATTGTCAGTTCAGGCAGCACCAGCTATACTGTGCGCGCCGGCTTGGCAAGACTGAGACCGCCGCTGGCCGCCACTCAGGGGGACCCTATGGGGCGGGTATGCGGCTCGGAGCCGCGGCCGTTGCACGGCATGAGGTTGACCAAGGGGCGGCCAGTGTTTTCTTATGGGAAAGGGGATGGTAAATAGGATGCCGCATCTGCGCATGATCATAGGGGCTGTGCTTTCACTGCTCATCATCTGCACCGGTTCGCCCGTCACCGCCTTTGCCGGACAGGCCGGGTCCCCCGCACGAACCGAACCGGGCGTCACCAGTAATTCGGCCGCCCGGTTGAAGGGTGAGATCGACGCCATCCTGGCCAGGGAGTTTCTCCCCGTCACCAACGCGGGCATCAAGGTGGTGTCGCTCAAGGAAGGCGACACCATCTACGAGTTCAACCCGCAGCTTCTGCTTGTACCCGCCTCCACCCAGAAGGTCTTTACCGCGGCCGCCGCCTTGTCCCTGCTGGGACCGGACCGGGAGGTCGCCACCACCGTTGCGCTCGATGCGGCCGGGGCGGGGATCTACCTCAAGGGATGCGGCGACAGCCTGCTGTCCGTGGCGAACTTGGCGGCACTGGCTGCGGCTGTGGCCCCCAAGATGGACAGGGACAGGGAGTACAGCCTGGCTGCCGACCTCACCTGCTTTGACGACCTTTACCGGGGTATGGGGTGGATGTGGGACGACGACGAGATGCTCATCTCCGCCTTGTCCGTCAACCAGAATGCCGTCTCCGTACTGGTGCAGCCCGGCCCCCGGGAGGGCGCGCCGGCAGTCGTCACGGCGGAGCCGCGCAGCTCCCACTACACCGTGCAAAACCTGGCCAAGACCGGTCCCGCCAGGCAGGCGAGCAGCATCCAGGCCTCCAGGCGCCCCGGGGAGCAGGACAACGTGGTCACGGTGACCGGGGTGATAGCACTGGGGAGCGCTCCCCTGGTAAAACATGCCAGCGTCTGGCGGCCGGAACTCATGGCGCTCACCCTGTTCCGGGATGCGCTCCGGGCGCAGGGGATGAAGGTCTCCACCATGACCACGGCACCGGCTCCGGCAGGAGTACCCGTGGTGGCGCGTGCCGCAAGGCGCCTGGAGGAGTTGGTCCGGTTCGCGCTGAAGACCAGCGACAACCTGACAGCGGAGAGCCTGCTGAAACTGCTGGGGCTGCACGTCAAGGGGGAGCCGGGAACGGGGGCGGCCGGGAGCATAGCGGTGCGCGGATACCTGGAAAGGCAGGGGATAGCCACCGAACACCTGGTTCTGGCAGACGGCTCCGGCCTCTCGCGTTACAACCTCTCCAGCGCGCAAGCCATGACCCAGACCTTGCGGGCCATCCACCGGGACCCGGAGCTGTACCGCATCTTTCAGGAATCCCTTCCCATTGCCGGCAAAGACGGCACGCTGAAGGGGCGCATGAAGGGGAGCTGCGCCGAAGGGAACCTGCGAGGGAAAACCGGGAACATGCGGGGCGTCTCCGCCCTGTCGGGGTACGCAACCAGCGCCGACGGGGAGCCGCTCGCCTTTTCCATCATCATCCAGAACTATGCCGCTTCCGGGCGGCAGGCCCGGGAGGTACAGGACCGGATCGCGGCCCTTCTCTGCGCTTTCCGGCGCACCCGCTGGGATTTTCTCAAAACTTCTAGGAGACCTAATGACGACTAAACCAGTTCAGATCGCGGCCGCGGTGATTTTTGCGTTCTCATTGCTCGTGTCATCAGTCTTTGCCGGTGCTCATCCTGTTAGCGCCACGTCTATCGTTGACGGGAACAACCTTTTCGCGCTGGAACTCTATTCACGGCTCAAGAAAGAAAAAGGCGACCTGTTTTTCTCTCCCTACAGCATCTCGTCCGCATTGGCCATGACCTATAGCGGGGCTCGAGGCCGTACGGCGGAAGAAATGGCGAAGACTCTGCATTTCATACCGCGTGCCGAGAAAACCAATGCCGGCTTCTCCGATCTCAATGCAAAGCTTGGCGAAGTCCATAAAAAGGGAAACGTCAAACTGCTCATTGCCAACTCCCTTTGGCCGCAGAAAGATCATCGTTTCCTCCCCGAATATCTCTCGTCCATGAACAGCTACTACGGCGCGTCCGTCTATCCCGTGGATTACCGGAACGCATCGGGGGAAGCGCGTACGCGGATCAACAGCTGGGTTGAGGAGAGAACGCAGGGGAAGATCCGGAATATCATCCAAAAACCTCTGGACCCTGAAACGTCCCTTGTGCTGGTCAATGCGATCTACTTTAAAGGCAATTGGGCGCACAAGTTTGATCGGATGAAAACGGCGAACGCCGAATTTTCACTACTAAGCGGCGCGAGGAAGCACGTTCCCATGATGCGTCAGCGTGGGAAATTCGGCTATTACGAGACCGAGGATGCAAAACTTTTGGAATTACCTTACGTGGGCGAGCAGTTGTCCATGATTATCATCCTCCCCAACGAAGCCTCCCAGCTTTCCAGTCTTGAGAATAGGTTGACAGCCTCAAATCTGCAGTCATGGCTTTCCGGCCTTAAAGAGCAGTACGTAAATGTCGATCTGCCCAAGTTTAGAGTCACTTGGGGAACCTACGACCTGGTCACGCCGCTGCAGAGTTTGGGCCTGCGGAAAGCCTTCGGGAGAGGGGCCGATTTCTCTGGAATGGATGGAACCAAGAACTTCCGGATTGAGCGGCTTCTACACAAAGCGTTCGTGGAGGTCAACGAGGAAGGGACAGAGGCCGCGGCGGCCACAGTTGCAGTGGGACTTTTGGGAGGACGTGTGAGGGAACGTAACTTCAAAGCGGACCACCCGTTTCTATTCGTGATCCGGGACAACGCCACAGGAAGCATCCTGTTCCTTGGCAGAATGCTCGATCCTTATGTCCCCTGAGCTCGTAAGCTTTAGACCGATGATGCCTGCGACGATGAGCCCAAGGCTTAGTAGCCGCAAAGGATTTCCTGACTCACCTGGGGCTGTTATAGCCTTGCTTTATTCGACATGAGTCAGTTTTGTTGGTTCGATTCCTCAGGCTTTTGCCTTACGAAGCAAACCTTGAGACCGAAAGGCTTGGCTACCTTCTCCAGTTCCTAATTCCTTCTCCGTGAAAGCGTGTTCTTCAGGCCCGGCAAAACCGATTTACTGAAATGGTTATTGCGGAATTGAAGCAGTTAAGGTACTAGCGAAAGCCAATGCCTTAGCCTGATCGAAGAAGTAAAGATCTACGTTATCGAAATTGCCGTTAATGGTGTAATTAGTTTTTATGTAATCAGCGGTGCTGCCATTTACAATGATGTTTCCTGCCGTCACATCTGTATCGGTATAAAGAAGCCCTCCAGCCGTCACATCGTAGGTAGCAGAACCGGTGCCCCCGTTCAGCAGTCCGGTGTATTGAGCTGTGCCATCCGCTCCGTAGACAACCTTTATGCAAACAGGCACTTCGAAAAGTGGTCCGCCGGTGGGCCCGTCACCATCACCAAACCAAACAATGTAGAAGGTTTTACCGGCCAGATATTGCTTTGTGAACACAGTCGGGATGCTTGTGTCTTTGATCAAGCCAAGGTGGGCATTAATCACCGTCTGCACCTCGGAAATAGACACCGTTCCACTCCCGTCCGTGTCACCCGGTAGCGCGGCTCTCGCGCCCACCGGCAGCATAAGGAACTGTAATCCAAGCAGCAGCGTCACCCCTTTTTTGAGCATATCTTCCCCCTGATCCAAATCCCCGAAAGCGGCACACGATGAAACGCAGTTTAATTAGGCGGGAATATAACTAAAGTTTTGTCATGTGTAAATCTTTTCTTCGTATCCCAGGACCCAGTAGACAATGTTGCGGTTAAAACCAACAAATAGTGGCCGCTGCCGTTCATGCCGACGTGATCGATGAGGCCCCCGCCGTCCCCGTCGGCCCCCCGGCAACGACGCCGCAGGAAATCCGCTCCCCCCTAAACCATACGAAGTTCGGACCATGACGAGCGGCATCAAGGCCAACCTTCCCCATACCCCCGAGAGTGCCGTTGAAGACAGGCTGAGGGTCGCACACTTCACCCCCCACGACCTGCGCCGGACCGCTGCAACCGGCATGGCCGAGACGGGCATTCCCGGCGACATCCTCGACAGGGTGCAAAACCATGTCACCCGAGAAAAACAGGGGGTCGGCCATGTCTACAACCGCTACTCGTACGATAGGGAAAAACAACAAGCCATGGAAGCCTGGGAACGGAGGTTGAAAAGCATCACGACAGGCGGCGACAGTGCAAAGGTATTACCGATGATTCGCAAGCCGGGGTAATTGGCTCGGACTCCGCTTGAATCGGCTTGACAAGGTACGACGCTTGACGTACATATAACGGACATAAGTGCAGGCAGTGAGAAGCCTGGATTATGGAGGGAGCGCAACATGGGCTTTAAGGATGTCAAGGCGAAAGTGGTAAAATGCCTTGAATGTGGGAATTTTAGTCACGAGGCTCGTAAGAACATTGATGTGAAAAATCTTTTAATGGTCGGTGAAATTACAGAAGACGAAACAATCCGGCTGATACACAAAACAAACGGAACTCAGTATGAAACGAGTCCACTGCACGGTGATACTTCGATCATGGTGCATGTATTCAAACCGATGGAAAACGGCAGAACATGGTATATAAAGTTCTATTTCATAAATCCGAACACAGTATTTATAAGCGTGCATCAAGGAGGTATGTATGAACATCGTTAAGGAAGGTGATAAAGGCCAAGTTGTGTGTGAAGATTGTGGCTTGGTAACGATTACATATCGTCTGCGCGACGTCCCTTTTAGCGACAAAAGTGGAGTTGTGAAGAATATTATCGCCGGTGTGTGCGATAAATGTGGTGAGGTAGCTAATATTCCTCGTCAATCAACACCTAAGATAAGGGCAAAGTTCGTTGAAACTAGGAAATCAGCTGAATTCAGGGTTCCCGCGCATTTTATCGACATCTTAAGTTTGGCATCTTCCAAGATTGATGAGAATATAGGCGATGAATTATCTAAGGCTCTTGTTCTGTACTATGTTCACAACTTAGAGACGGGTCGTTTCGCTAGTTCAAATTTAAAGGGACTATTGTCGAGTGCTATGGCAGATGCCCCATCTACTAAGAGACTATCGCTCAAGATAACAGGTAAAACTGAAAATGAATTGATTTCAGTGGTTAAAAAAAGTGGTTTAAGTAGTAACGCAGACGTAATAAAAGGCATAATTCTTGAGATTTATGAAGATATCTTAAAGCCGAAACGGCCCAAACATCTTGCCGAATTAAGAAGTATTGCAGCTGCGCTAGGTTAATAATTTCGTTTTTCGGTGAAAGCGGATTGAAACAGCAGAGGTTGCCGCTCCCCCCCACGAGGCCCAAGCGCCCCCCTCGCCCCAGGCCAAGCGAACAGCTGGCTATCTACCGGGAGCAGATCAGGGCCATAGCCTTGGCGCATCATGTCACCAACGTCAGGATATTCGGCTCGACCGCGCGCGGTGAAGACACCAACAAGAGCGACCTGGATTTGCTGGTGTCGCCGATCCAGGGGGAAACTGGGTTGATGGAGTTGGTGAGAATCGCGGCGGAAATCAAGAAGCTCATCAAGGTTCCAGTTGATGTGGTCCTAGATACAACAATACCGGAACAGCACAGAGACAAAATCAACAGAGAAGCGGTCAAGATATGATCGCCGACCGGAAATCGCTAACGTCACAAGGCTGACCCACGGAGCGAAGCGGAGATGGGTCTAGCCGCGGGGTGGGCATCCTCGTCTGGCGTTCTCAATTTATCAATGCCTGGTACCATTGCTCCTGGTACCATTGCTCCTCATGGGACGCTCAAGATAGACTCATATGAACTGCCAAAGGTGATGATTCCTTTCCCTTCGCTCAAAGAACAGCGGAGGATTGTTGCAGCAATCGACTCAATTGCGGAAGAAACCCGTCGTATAGCAGCAATCTACGTGCAGAAGCTCGCCGCACTGGATGAGCTGAAAAAGTCACTGCTGCACCAGGCCTTCAGCGGCCGACTGTAAGGAGGTGAGCTATGCCGATTGCGCCAGCATTTTTCGAAACCCATGAAATTCGCCGCGTGTACGATGAAGCCAGTGAAACCTGGTGGTTTTCGGTGGTGGACATCATTCAAGTGCTGACCCAGCCGTCCGACTATCAAACGGCCAGAAAATATTGGAAGGTACTTAAAGGCCGCTTGGACAAGGAAGGCAGTCAACTGGTAACAAACTGTCACCAGTTGAAAATGCTCGCAGCTGATGGCAAACAGCGCCCAACAGACGTTGCAACAGCCGAAACCCTGCTGCGCCTGGTGCAGTCCGTACCCAGCCCGAAGGCGGAGCCGATTAAGCTCTGGCTGGCGAAAGTAGGGTACGAGCGCATGCAGGAAATGGCCGAACCAAGCCTGTCGCTCAATCGCGCCCGCGAGACCTGGCAGAAGCACGGTCGCAGCGAAAAATGGATTCAGCAGCGCAAACGTGCAACAAGCTCGAAAACAAGGTGGCTGCCACGAAAGGCGGATCGATTGCCAAGCAGGCGCGTAAGGCGCTGGAGGCAAATACCGGCAAATCAGTGGTGTCTGGTGAGAACTTTTTGCCGCCGGGCAAGGCACTGCGCCCGAAGAAGGTGACGTAGGCCGACGAGTCTGAAACGATGCAAACCCGTGAGGCCATAATGAACGAAGCTGAAACCCGAGCCGAACATATCGACCCTGCTCTGAAAGCAGCGGGTTGGGGAGTTGTCGAGGGGAGCCGTGTCCGCCGCGAATATCCCATCACCCTTGGTCGCATCGAAGGTAACGGCAGGCGAGGAAAGGCGTTAACTGCCGACTATGTGCTTGAGTATCGCAACGCCAAACTTCGAGGATCGTGGCGGCTATTTTCAGGGGCGCTACTACCAGGATATTGCCATTGAGCGAGTGCTGTTGGCGATAACTGAAGGGCGTGACCGCATCCTGCTGACACTGGCGGCAGGCACAGGCAAGACCTTCATTGACTTCCAGATCGCCTGGAAGCTATTCCAAAGTCGCAGGGCTTGAGAGGGCTTGAGAGGGCTTGAGAGGGCTTGAGAGGGACGTGGTTTAGTTTGTTAAGTTGTTTAGGAAGTGAACGAAAGGGATGTGGGGGAGGCAGGCCCCCTCTGTGCCAATATGACTGAGACATTTACCCCCCATTATATTACTGTAGAGGGCGCCCCGCTTTTCTCTCAGATCAACTTAACGAATTAAACAATGTCGGCCCCGGAGGATTGCTTTCCCGTAGTTTCTTACTTGGTTGAGGCTTCTTCCCAAGTTATCAATGTATCAATGCCTGGCACCATCGCCTGGAAGAGACAAAGGTTACCAGATTGCCGATGCAGAAAGAGACGGCGCTCACAGCGGTCGATTTCGCCGGAATGGTAGCGGAGGAAGAGAAGGAAAAGGTGAGCCTGCAGGAGTACGCGGCCGCCGTGGCCGTGCTGGTGGGAGTGGCGCAGCAGGGAACCTCCGGCGGGCGAGCCGCCGCACAGGTGCTCCTTAGCGCCTATAACGGTTCGGAGTGGCAGCTGGACGTCACCGACCTGAACAGCCTGGATCGTAAAAATTTCGAGGCCGCCATGACGGTGATCCGGGAACGCCATGACACCTGGACCGAGCCGCACTCGGTCATCCAGAACGGCTCCAGGATCTTCGACGGGCTATGGAAGAAGTGGTTCAGGTTGCATGTGACAGAGCGGGGGAAGATCGACTGTCCTTCCTGCGACGGGCGCGGCCTCATCTTCCGCAACCGGGACGACGATGACGAGGAAGGGACTCCCTGCAAGCGCTGCCAGGGGAGCGGCCGTGTCTGCCGCTGTCAAAAATAGACTATCGGGACTTGGGCAATACCTCTCACGGGAAAGGGGGGATGCCTCCCCCTCGCTGCAACCGCCGGGGCTTTCCGCCCCGCCGTTTTCCGCTGCCCCCTCAGCGGGGGAGCACCCCCGCAACGCCTCCCGGACCCGCTACTCCATCCCCCGGGACGTGCCGCTGAGGGGCGCGGCACCTCCCACCCCTCAAGGGCGCGCGTGGCCGGAAGCGGCCCTTCGGCTCGCCTCCGCTGCCGCTACGACCTGGCCTGTCGGCTAGGTCTTCGCTTCGCTGCGGTCGCCTGCCAGCGCCGCCTCCGGCAAGGAATCGGGATCATCCCCCGAGACGTGCCCCGGCGGGGCGTGGCACCTCTCACCCCCGCGGGGGCGCATGGCCGCAAGCGGGCCTTCGGCTCGCCTCCACTGCCGCTGCGACCTGGCCGGCCAGATCTTCGCTTCGCTGCGGCTCACCTGCCAGTTCCGCATGCGGCAGGAAACAGGCCCATCATCCCCCGGGAGGTGCCGCTACGGTCGCCTGCCAGTGCGGCCTCCGGCAAGGAATCGGGATCATCCCCCGAGACGTGCCCCGCCAGGGCGTGGCACCTCTCACCCCTCAAGGGGGCGCATGGCCGCAAGCGTACCTGCGGCTCACCTCCACTGCCGCTGCGACCTGGCCTGTCGGCCAGATCTTCGCTTGGCTGCGGCTCACCTGCCAGTCCCGCATGCGGCAGGAAACAGGCCATCAGCCCCCGGGACGTGCCGCTTGAGCGCGGCACCTCCCACCCCTCAAGGGGGCGCGTGGCCCGGAGCAAACCCTGAGCTACGCTCCGGCCCCGCCCCGGCCGGATTCAGCCGTGCGATAGGCGAATGGAGCCGCTTGTGAAGAAACAACAGTGCGCGACGATACCTGCAAAACGAAAGGCCCCGAGTCCCTCACATACAGCATAGGGGTTCGGAGCCTGCGCCGGGAGATGGAGAAACCTCCCACGATGAAAGTATGCCTTCTACTCTGAGGAAAACGCGGCGCCCACATCAGAAGCCTTGATCCGCCCTCTTACTTCTACGGGAGGCCCCCATGAAAAGAGCACGCCCCCAAACCCTTCCCGGCACCACCTTCGAGATGCACACCAACTGCGGCAAGATGTACGTCACCGTCACCTTCGACGTCGCAGGCCTACCTTTCGAGATCTTCGTCAGGTTCGGCAAGGCCGGTCATTGTGGCGCGGCCATCTTCGATGCCATGACCAAGATCCTCTCCTACGCGCTCAGGTCGGGGATGGACCCCCAGGAGGCGGTCAAGGCCTTGGCCGGTATCGGATGCTCGTTCGGGAGAAGGACCTGCATGAATGCCGTCTCTGAGGCACTGAGAGATGTGTTAGATCGGGGGAGCGGCGAGAAGGTGGTCACGAAACAGGCAGGAGGCGGGCAACTGGAACAACCTGCCCACCTGGCACTGTCTCTGACTGGATACAGGAACACGGCATAAAAGTTCTGAAGCTAAAGTGACTTAAGCCTAATGTGGAGGGTAATCGCAGGAGCATGAGCCTTGGCATTTATCAGGGGCAAGCGGGGGGATCATCCCTATCGGCAGCGCCTTTGCCTCTGCAATCGTCAGGGCGTGGTGTTCACGCCCTGACGGTTGCAGAGGGGAGAGGCTCCTAATTACGTATGATTTATATCTGGTTTTGATTCAGCCTTCTCAGCCAGTATCTCCATTAAAACCGTGAAACCCTTTTCTGCAGCTTCAATGTGGTTCTTTATGTGGTTAAATTGCCAGTATATATCTACAACGCAATCATGTACTAACTCGTGATCGTCTGTAGAAGCTGTTTCGAGTTTGTCGAAGAGTTCAAAATACACTTCGTTAAAACTCTCGTAACAATCACCAATACAAGCGGATAAAGTACTTATTTCTAAATCCGTTAATTCTTTTTTCAATGAGTCATCTTGTAGGCCAATCAATTCATTCCATTTTTTGATTAGCTCTTTGCTTTTTTCCATTTTAATATGCCTTTCCTGGAGCTAGAAATGGATCAATCCAATCGAACCAGCTATCAGTTCTACTATCAGCAGTATCTGGTGAAATAGATTCCGCAGCACCAGCACCCATAAGACCACGCTTGGCAGCTTCTCTTTCCGCCAAATTTAGCTGTTCACGGAAAAGGTTTAATTCGTGCTCGTGGTGATGTTTCGCTTGTTTTTGACACTCATCAGCAATAGATTTTTCGTGCTTCTCAATTTGTTTCAATAAGCTCTTGATTGTTTTCATTAAGCTCTTATTAGCCATATTTGCTAACTGTGTAATGAAACCCCCATTAGCAAATAATCCGGTTGGGTCTGTATATCCGATTGGATTACTGTTTACATAGACATAGATATTTGTGGCACCCTTAAAACCAATCGGGTCCTTGCTTATGAACCTCCCCTCCATAGGGTCATAGTACCTGGCACGATAATAATAGAGCCCAGTCTCCTTATCCCACTCTCTTCCCGTATAGGTGTAAGGCTGCTTAACGCGGTTCATCTGGTCTTTCAGGTTGCCGAAGGAATCGTACTCATACGCTTGCACCACTTTCCCGGCTTTGTCCGACAGGGCGATTATAGAACCTAAGCCGTCGGCATGGTAGTAATATTTCTCCTTTGCGGTGGTAACCATCAAAGGCTCGTCCACGCCAGGGCCGTGGGTGTAGCGATTGCCGATGCCGCCGTCGTCGTACTCGAAGAGGATGTTCTGGTTGTCGTAAAAGTAGCGGGTGCTCTTGCTTGTGCCGCTTCCGGTCACCTTCTTGGCGATCCTCCTGCCGAAGGGGTCATAGGCGAATTCGGCAACGGTCCCGTCAGGGGTAGTGACCTTGGCAAGGCGGTTCTCGTAATCCCACTCGTAGCTGATCGTTCCCTCCGAAGTCACTTTCTGGATCAGATTGCCGTTCTTGTCGTAGTTATAGCTCCCGCCGTCGACCACGAGCTGGTTCCCCTGGTTGTAGACGTACGACGCTATCCTGTCGGAGCTGAGGCGGTTCCCCACCGCATCGTAGGAGTAGAATTCCTTCTGTTGCTGGGTGGCGTTCGGTATGCCGCCGCCTCTGCCGCTGGTGTTGCTGCTGTTGCCGGGGGTGCTGGAAAGCGCCTGGGTAAGGCGGTAGATGGTGTCGTACTGGTAGGAAACGGTTTTGTCCTGGCTGGTGTTGCTGAGCCGGTTCACGGTCTGGTCGTGGGTGTAGCTGTTACTGGAGATAACGCTTCCCGCCTTGTTCTTCCGGAGCAGGTTCAAAAGCCTGCCAGCTTTGTCATAACCGTAGGTGATCGTGTCCCCGTTGGGGTATGTGAGGCTCGACCTTCTGCCGAGGTTGTCATAACCGATGGTGAAGTTCCCGCCGTCCAGAAGTCCGGTCAGTCGCCCCGCCTTGTCGTAGCTGTAGGTGAGGGTCCTCCCGTCCGGGCTTACCGTCTTTGTCTTTTGGCCCAGCGCATCGTAGCTGTAGCCGATGGTCCTGCCGCTTGAATCGGTGGCGCTGGTGACGTTGCCGTTCGCGTCGTAACTGAGTGCGTAGGAGATGTTCTGGTTCGCGGCGTTTATGACGCGCCCCTTGGCGTCGTAGCTGTAGGTTGTCGTGCTAGCGTCAGGGTAGGTTTTCTTCAGCAGCCGCCCCAGACTGTCGTAGGCGTATTTCGTCGTCGCGCCGTTGCCGTCAGTCTTGGCGATGAGCTTCCCGCTCGGGTCGTAGGCGTAGCTCGTTATGTTGCCAAGCGGATCGGTCTCGCTCAGGAGCCTGCCGAGGCTGTCGTACTGGTAGCTCGTGCTGTTGCCATTGGCGTCGCTGATCGAGGTCAGCTTGTCCGTTCCCCCGCCGCACGAGGGGCAGCCGGTGGCGCCGTAGGCATAGGTGGTGACATTGCCGAGGCTATCCCTCTCGCTGACCAGCTCCCCCTTGAAGTTATACTGGTAAGTGGTGCTGTTGCCGTTGGCGTCGGTCTGGCTTGCCCTGTTGCCGTTGGCGTCGTAGCTGTAGGCGGTCGCGTTCCCCTGCGGATCGGTCACCTTCACGACTTGGTTCCGCGCGTTGTACTCGAAGCGTGTTGTCGCACCGCTCGCGTCGGTCTGGCTCGTCATGTTTCCGGAAGCGTCGTAGCCGTAGCTCGTGGTGGCGCCTGCCGGGTCGGTGACGGAGACCAGGTTGCCTGCGGCATCGTGGTTGAAGGAGCTCTCCTGCCCGGCGGCGTTGGTCACCTTGATCAAATTGCCACGCGAGTCGTACTGGTATTTGGTTGTCGCGCCGGTAGGGTCGGTGGTGGAGGTCATGTTGCCGGAGGCGTCGTATCCGTAGCCTGTGGTTTCCTCCTGTGCGTCCCTGATGCTGGTCACCTGGCCGAAGTTATTGTAGCTGTAGGTGGTAATCTGCTTTAGCGCGTCGCTGGTGGAGGCCACGTTCCCTTTCGCGTCATAGCTGGACGTGGTCATGGTGCTATCCGGAAGGGTGGTGGAAGTGCGGTTCCCGGCCGCATCGTAGGCGTAGGCAGTGACGCCGCCTTCCGGGTCGCCCTTGGATGTAAGAGTCCCCGTCTGAGTGTCGTAGGTGTATAGCCACTGGCCGCCATCCTTCTCGGTGAAGCTGGTGCTTCTGCTTGTCGCGGTGCCGGTCGGATAGGCGATACTGCGCACCTTCCCTTCCGGATCGGTTGCGGAGATCACCCGGCGGTCGGCGTCATAGGCGTAGCTGGTCGTGTTGCCGGCTGGGTCGGTCTTGCTGAGCATGAAGGCGTTGGCGTCGTAGCTGTTATGCCAGGTTCCGCCGTCTGGATAGGTGACGGAGGAGAGCGTGGCCCCGTTGTAAGTCAGGGTGTACCTGTTGCCGCTCGGGTCGGTGAGCGTTATGAGACGGCCTGCGGCATCATAGGCAAAGGTTGTCATGCGCCCAGCTGGGTCGGTGACGGTTGCGAGGTTGCCGCCGCTGTAGGCGAAGCTGACAGCATTGCCGTTACGGTCCGTCGTGCTGCTCATTGACCCGGCGGCGCTGAAGTTGTACTTCGTACCGTCTTTTTCTGTCATGGTGAAGGTGCCGTTGGCATTCTTGGCCAAGGTGGAGTAATCCCCCGGACGGCTCGCATAAGTGCCACCGGCGAGGGTATAAAGCCTGCGCTTGCCGTTGCCCTTATGAAGCAGCACGGACCCGTCGCTGTTGGTCTTTAAAGAGACGTCGTAGCTGTGGCTCCAACCGGTGCGGAAAGTAAGGGTCGCGTCTGTACATTTCACATTTCCCTGTGTCTACCCTGTTTTTGTCAATTGTGCAGACGCGACCCCTTGTAATCTTGCCCATCAAAGTGACCTTGTTCGGTGACGGACAGGTGATGGTGGACGCTATTGCGCCAGATGCCCGTGTGGTCGGCCGCGCCGGTGCGTTCATCAAGGAAGGCGACCGCGTGCATGTGGTGGTTGATAAATAATGTCTGAATATCACAGCAATAGCTTTTCCACCTGGGCCATTCGCAACCCGATCCCGCCGATTGTGCTGTTTCTCATACTCACGGTCTCGGGGCTGATCGCTTACCTGAAACTGCCGGTCAATAACATGCCTGTGCTGGTGATCCCGGTGGTGAGCGTCAATATAAACCAGCCCGGAGCCACGGCCACGGAAATGGAAACGCAAATTACCCGCCTGGTGGAAAGTGCGCTTGCCGGAATGCAAGGGGTCAAGCATATCCGCTCGACGGTTTCGGAAGGTTCATCGAGCAGCTCCATCGAATTTCAATTGGAAACCGACTATGACCGAATGCCGTGGACCGTGGGGGACCGTGGGGGACCGTGGGACCGGGTGTTGGCAAGTTGATAACTGGAGAAGTTATCAACATCTCAACACCCGGTCCTATCGGGGATGCTTGGTTCCCAGCGTACTATAACTGCTGTGCCTATTTTTTCGGTTGTGCCTTATATGCAAGCCAGTCATATATGCATATTAACTTCATAAATTGTGTCCTAGAGACTGAGTTTCCCTTGTCAAGTAGATCCATATTGCTTTTAAGAAAATCAAGGAGATCTGGTATGCTGATATTTTCAGGTTTTAGTAGCGGCGCATAAAATGCAACGTCTTCTCTACTGAATTCCTTTACTAGTTTTTTGAAAGTCTTTATTTTGTCAACTATTGACTGTTTACTAAAGCAATATTCGGGGGGCGCAAAATCTTCAAATTGTGCTTTAGCGGCTTGAATAACTTTTTTGTCAAGTTTTGTGCTGAGTAATTTGCCTTTGTGATCAATATACCCCCCAGCCCTTAGGTACTTAAAAACAGGTGAATATCTGTTTGATTTAAACAGGCTAGGTAGAGTTTCTTCCACAATCTTTTTGGGGTCAAATTTTTTGTCGTTCATTACATCTTCAAGCAAATCCAGACGTTTTATTCCTGTGTAACCAATTGTTGTCACCATCTCCATTTTTGCTATTGCACCAACACCTAACACCAAATCTATATCCGACAAATCTGTGTCTGCATCGATGTCTTGGACGTAAAGCTTATGTTTAGGATCATTGTCTTTCACAAGCGTGTAAACGTGCTCTTTTAATTGCCTCAATAGCCTAGCAGGGAATCGTCTTTTCAGGTCTGACAGTACCTTAAAAACAGGTGAATAATCTGAAGTCCGAATGCTGACGACAGGTAGATTAAACCCACCAGCAACTATTGTAGATTTTTCCATTATCGGGGGCGTTTGACCTGCATCCCATTGCAAAAAGATCAGACGATCCGTAAGTTGTGATATATTCTTTGTTGTCAAGCAAGAGGCGATCGACTTTAAAATGTCCAAAATATTAGGATCACTTAGGGAGTATCCAACAAATACAACCGGGTGCTCAACAAAAATAGTTAGCAGCTTAGAAGCAAGGTACGGGTTTCTGCTATCAAACAAATCACGTACATCTTTTGTGAGTACAAGACTATTCGGTTTGGTGCAACACCCGTGAATCTTGTAAATTTCACCAATAGATTGGGTAGGAGAAAACAATAATTCTTCTTGGCCGATGTAAACCTCAAAATCGGTAAAAATCTTTTCAAGAAAAACATCCCAATTTGTAGTTATTATCCCGTCAATTACAGCTTTTCTGAGTAAGTCTATTTCTGCTTGTATCTCAGGAGTAGTGATGCATTTTTCACTTTCTTTCTTTATATGTTGAGATATTTCAATTTTAAGAGCTGATTCATTGTTTATTGATTCTGCCTTAAACTCGTCTCTTGAATTTTTGAATGAGGGTGCTGTCCACCATAATTCATGTAGATCCTTTGCGATAGCAGTTGCAATGGATGGATAATCATTATTGCCCGAAGATCTATAGTATTTGTAAGGCTTTCCAGCAACTGAAGCAAATTTTCTTAGAAGTGATTCCCAATCCTCAAGGTCTAAGTAGCGTCTTGACAGTCCAGAACCCACAAACAGGAAGGGCGCAGTCGGAAACTTGGAAATATGCGCAGAAAAATCCTCATTGAAACTCATCACCTCTCCTTAACATTATGGAAATTTTTGACAACGTGTCGCGGCGTGACCTGCGCGGCGGGCAGTTTGCCGCGTCAGTGTCTACGCCGGTGTTGGGCCACTCAGTGGTCGTACTGTTCGCGAGGGAAATATGCAGCCATCATTGACTGGATCACTGCAAACCACGGGATGATGTTCGCGCAAAGATCATCACATAACTCAGGACGATTCAGTATCTTAGAAACTGCGTGGCCGAGCCCACCACTATCTCCCAACGGCACCATATTCCACTGGGCCGAGTCAGGTTTGGCGTGTAGAAGGCTATTCATTGCCGCCGTCAAATCTTTTCCACGTACAGGTGAGTTGTGTTCCAACTTTTTTTGGATGGCGTCGAACATTTTTGCTAGACCTGGCACATTATCCTGTTGATGCCATCCGCGGTTCCATTTTTCTATCTCCTCAGGGTGTAGGTGGATATAGAGGAGGATTGCCGATCGTTCCACCAACGCACGGAGGAGAACATGTGCGCCAAAAAGGTAGCCCTGCCTAACAAGTTCCCTAATCGAAAGAGTGATGCTGAGGGCCTGAGCAATGACCTGACTCGCCATGTGCTGATGGTCTGTCAGCGTCTGGCCGTGCGTGGTGGGAGCAGTAATTGCGTTTTGCTCCATCGCCGAACAGATTAGCTGGTCAAAGTGGAAGAGCAGCTTCCGTCCGAGATATGGTTCATTGTCAGGTGTAAATATAATCGTCATTCATTTTCCTATTTGCTCAACGGCCGGAAGTTGACCGGCGTGGCCGGTCTAACTTTTCTGGTTGGGACTCCATCAAACTCAGCGTTACATTAAATGGTGCCTGACCGCCGCCTTCATGGTCCCGCCTTTAGATAATCCATGAATAGTTAGGCCATGCTATCCTTTCAAAACGTTGAAGCTTCAATTTTTCAAGATGGTAAAGGAGGATCTCCCTATAGTTGTCATTGTCGTTCATATTAAAATTGACTATTGGATTAATTGTTAGGCGATAATCAACATTTTTTGGTAACCGCGCTTCTTGTTCATGCATAGCGGTCGTAGATAAAGTGTCTAAATGGTCGTTTTTAAATATACAAACGCCAGAAGCCATAATCTCAAGAACTGCGGTACAGTAATCAGTAGTACTTTCTTTTTCAGGCAATATCCCGTTATGAACAATTTCGTTTCTGAAAGAAATTAGCCTATTGCTAAGATCTTGTCCGACAGCGCCAGTGTGCCCGAATATCGTAGCGTGGTATGCACCTATTTGTCTCTCCGACTGCTTTTTCATAATTTTCCAAAGTTCGTTGAATCCACTGTGAGTTCCGTCCTTTACTGTAGAAGCACGAATAATGAATTCTCTGTATCGCTCTAATGCAGCTTGAGCTGTTACAACAGCATCACGATATTGCCCACGACTTAGATGGTTGAGTGCAATCTCAAACAATATTTGAAACCTGCTATCAGTGATAGCGCCCACTTTGACAATTTCAATTGCGGTTTTATCATGATTTAGCCCTATGTATTTAAAAGTGAAATCATCTTCTAGTGTTACGCCGGTCCATCCAGTCTTCTTATTTTCATCCAGGATGTAAACTTGCATGATTGGTCTTGCTCCCGTACACGATCCTGTTACCGCTGGAACAGTCAGTTCTGTTTCCATTTCCTTCGTTGCTTATTCGTCCGCCAACGTTCATAAGGCTGACCGGCCCTCGGCCGGTCTTGCCGCTGGTTATCCTTTGAGGTCAGCCACGGCATCATGGAAGTCGTTCTCATGCACCAGCAGCAGCGTGTGTCCTTCTTTTCGTAGATTTACAGCAGCCTCTACTTTCCGACCGTAACATGAGTAGGCCCAGCATGGATTACCTTCTGCACCAATGATGAGATAATCTACTAGTCTACTGACGTTCTTTGCTGACTTACCTCCGAGGTTAGCCACCAGCTTTTCAAACTCATTCCTTTTGAATTTTGATGATGCTCCGGTAAAGCAGAATGTGGCTCCATCAAACTGAATTTCGGGGCAAACGGCGCAGAGACCTCCGATTGAATTATTAATCATTATAGGGGGTGATGTGATCGTCTTGTCGTCGCAAATTGTAATGAAGTCGGTGAAGAGGGCCGTGAGCATTTTGTGCTCTTTTTCGTCTATTTTTCCATCTGCCATCACGCCGGTAATGACCGAGTCAATCTCGTCATAGGGCCAGCGGGTTCTCAATTGTTCATGCTGAGCTAACCAATCCCTTAGCCCTAGAAGTTCAGTTTCGGTTATTACTCCGTCCGCAATTATTCCGCCAAGGACTCCATGTAGCCTCTGAATATCTGAAGTTATCTGATCGTAGAAATCAACTGTCTTGATGAGTTTGTTGCATAACCACATCAAGTCGCTCTTTTCTTCATCAGTAACAACACGATCCTCAAAAGCCGCATGGACGACGGGAAGGAGTTCGTTGAAGGGGTGTCGATCCTTTAACTCTTGGTTTTCCTGAATCCATCCCTCAAAAAAAGCGAGCTCCCTTTCGTTCAATTTCTGGTCGATCATTATGCCTTCAATCATGCCAACCAATGACTTCACTGCCTTGTCAAGCCTTGATCTCGGAGTGTATCCGAAATATGGGGAGTGGTCGATATGCATCCTTTCCTCCTTTAATTTGTCCTGGATAACGGCTGGCGGGTCTGCTGTGAAAACAGCAGCACCCGTCTGGTTGGGTATAGTGGACCCCAATTCCAGGACAGTAGTTTAAGATAATGGCCTGAACCAAAAGGAGCAGGTCATGAGTGAGAAAAACCGCAAGACGTTTACCGC
>Ga0209317_1001587_pt1 | contig 19153 bp, 18 predicted proteins | sample RifGroB2_FD_183994 | JGI IMG/M metagenome (GOLD analysis project Ga0209317, IMG submission 183994) | Soil microbial communities from Rifle, Colorado, USA - Groundwater B2 (SPAdes) (version 2) | ecosystem: Environmental > Terrestrial > Soil > Unclassified | place: Rifle, Colorado | collected... | reverse complement strand
GTGATGATGTACGGCTCGTTGTCGATGGCGATCTTCAATCCTTTTCTCAGATCGGCTGCAGTATACATGGGCTGTTCCTTCTCTTGACGGTTGAATGGTTAAAATATGAAGATTTAGCGCAATCCGCAGGCTGCACGCAAGCGCGCCTGTTCTGGGTTCCATGGTATCCGTTTTTGGTGCTGCAGCGGATTCGGAGGATGGCTGGGATTGACGCCGGTGATTTTCGTGGAGGGTTACTTGGCGCGATAGGTGATGCGACCGCGGCTCAGGTCGTAGGGTGACAGCTCTACGGTCACCTTGTCGCCGGGCAGGATCTTGATGAAGAACTTCCGCATCTTGCCGGAAATGTGGGCCAGCACCATGTGGTCGTTTTCCAACTTGACCTTGAACATCGCGTTGGGAAGCGGCTCGATGACCGTCCCTTCTACTTCGATTGCTTCTTCCTTGCTCATTTTAACTCCTGGCGGTTCGGTGGCTTCTTTTAACAATCTGTGATTTTACAAATATTTCTTGGAAAAAGCAAGCTGGTTTTCACATGGCGCCGCATTTTGGGTCGGATATCATCGCTATTTACAGAATATCCATAACATGCTAAAAATAGGCCCAGATTTTCAAAAGGGGTTGCGATTTACATGAAAAAACCAATCAGGGAGATCCCGCTCGCCAACGGGCTCACCGTTCGATTCTTCGACGCCACCCGCCGTTATTTTGGCGACTATCACCAGGTACGGATTCAGATAAGCTGCGAAGTGCCGCTGACAGCGGATCTGTTCGACGATCTACACGCCTACCAGGCCGCCTTGAAGCTTCTGGGCGGCAGCGTGCTCTATTGCAAGGATATCGAACATCAGGGTGTTGCCACGCTGGCAGTCCCCGATGCCGTGTCAAAGGTGATCCAGCAGTTCATCGACCATTCGCTTGGCTATTTCAACGGGAGCGCTTTCCCGAAAAAGTTGGTGCATTCCGAGTTGAACCGGCTCCTTGGCAGGGCGAAGTCATTCGTGCCACTGCGCGGCGTCAATGGCTGAGGCCTTAGTCACCATAGAGAGGATGTGCTACGGGGGTGCTGGCTTCGGCCGGGTAGAGGGGAAGGCCTGCTTCGTCCCCCTCACGGCCCCCGGGGATCGGGCCCGCATCCGGGTCGTCAAGGAGAAGCGCTCCTATCTGGAGGGGGAACTGCTCGACCTGGCAGAGGCGTCGCCGCTTCGCATCGCTCCCCCTTGCCCCGTTTTCGGTGCCTGCGGCGGGTGCAACTGGCAGCACCTCCCTTACGCCGAGCAGCTAAAGCAAAAGGGCGAGATCTTCGCCGACACCCTAAGCCGCATCGGACGTGTGCCAAGCGCCGCCGTGTTGCCGGTCGCCGCCTCCGCGGAGTGCTACGGCTACCGCTCCAGAATCCAGCTCAAGGTCGCCGGGAAAAACGGCGCCGTGGCGCTTGGATTTTTCAGGACCGGTTCCCACGAGGTGGTCGACTTCGGTTCCGGCTGCGCCCTGGCATCTTCCCTGTTGAACGCGATCGCCTCCGAATTCCGCGCCCTGCTGCGGCAGCTTCCGCAAGTCGAGGCGATCGGGCAGATCGATCTCGCCACGGGTGACGACGCCCGGAGTGTCGCCATCGTGCATTTCAACGGGAAAAACCCCGCTGCAGTGATAGAGCGCCTCCTTGCCGCGCGCGGTGATCTCCCCTCCGTCTCCGGTGTCTTCGTCAGAAGCGGGGACAAGGCGCGCCTGGACCAGGTGTTCGGCATCGATGCGCTTGACTACGGCATCCCGGCCGGCCTGTTTCCCGGCTCCGCCCAGATGCGGCTTCGTTTCGGGCGGGGTGGCTTCTCCCAGGTCAATTACCGGCAAAACCTCGAACTGATCAGCACGGTCCGGCAGTGGGGCGGGTTCCAGGGAGCCGAGCGCGTGCTGGATCTCTACTGCGGCAACGGCAACATATCGGTGCCGATCGCGCCTTTTGTCAGCGAAGTGGTCGGGGTGGAGGGGTATGCCCCCTCCATCGCGGACGCGGTGGCGAATGCAGAGGCCAACGGCGTCAGCAATGCGTCGTTCCAGGTGAGCGACGCGCAGCTCGCGGTCAGGCGCTTCGCCAAGCGCGGGGAGCGCTTCGACCTGGTGATCCTCGACCCGCCGCGCGGCGGGGCAGAGGCGGCGGGCGACATCGCCGCCCTTCTTCCGGAAAAGATCATCTACGTCTCCTGCGATCCTGCAACCCTGGCGCGGGATCTTGTGGTCTTGAGCGGCAAGGGGTACCGGGTGACCCGGTCCCGGCCCGTGGACATGTTTCCCCAGACCTACCATCTTGAGAGCGTAACCGAACTTACACGTATCTAAATCTTATTGTCAGGCGGAGGGCCGCATGTTTTTTGGACTTTTCAGCAAGAAGGATCATCGTCATTACCAGACCCAGGGCGCGAAGCATCTGGCAGCAGAGCGCTTTGCCGACGCGCGCGTCGACTTCCTTGAGGCGCTCAAGCTCTGCCCGGCGGAAGCGATCCACGAGGAGCAGGAGATTCGTCGTGGGCTGGACCAGGCCGGAAACCGTCTGGGGGAGCTGAACCTGCAAGAGGGCGAGCACTCGCTCAATGCCGGCGAGCTCGCAAAGGCCAACGATCACTTCATCCTGGCAGCCGAGCTTGCCGTCGATCAGGCCATCAAGGCAAAGGCCAGGGCGGGGCTGGCAAGGGTGCAGCAGCCGGGACCGGCTCCCGCGCCGGTCAGCGCGGCGAACTACAAGGCGCACGGCGGCAGCTCCTGCACCACCTGTAAGGATGCCGGCAGCCACGGCCAGGAAGAGAAGGAAATACCGGAGTCGAACCTCTCAGAGGAGGATCGTTTCTTCCTCATGGTGCAGCCGCTCGGGGAGTTGGCCGACCGCTACGCCGGGCTGGGACCTGAATTCGCCAAGGCCTACTTGATGATTCATGACGGCAACGACGCGCAGGCTTTCCCAGTTTTGCAGAAAATGCTGTTATCTGGCGAAAATGACATTGTATTTTACGAAGTCGCACTTATAATGTTTAGGGCCGGACGCATTCATGAGAGCGAGTCGCTCCTGAACCGCGCGCTTTTGGTGAACCCCGCGAACTCGATGTGCTACCTGGCGCTGGTCCAGTTGATGGCTGGAGAAGGCCGCTATGCCGAGGCGATCGCCACGGTGGAACGCATGGGGGAGCTGGGAATTCTGGCTGACCAGGCGCAGTTCATGCTTGGCGAACTGCACGAGGCCTCGGGGGACGAGGCCGGCGCCATGGAGACATGGTCCAAGGCACTTGAGCTGCCCGGCGTGGCAAAATCCGCCGCTGAGCGGCTGATCCCCATTTTGAACCGTCAGGGGCGCAGTGACGAGGTGAAATACCTCTCAAAGCGCTATTTAAAAGGATGCTGCTAAAGCAAAAACGGAATTCCGGAGGTGGACAATGAACAAATCGGAACTCATTGAATCTCTCGCTGCAAAGAAGACCCTTTCTTTCAAGAAGGCCGAGGAAGTGGTCAATGCAGTCTTCGCCTCGATGACCGATGCCCTTCTGTCTGGCGACAGGATTGAAATCAGGGGGTTCGGTAGTTTTGTCGTGAAGGAGTATGACGCCTACACCGGTAGAAATCCGAAGACCGGAGAGTCGATCTCGGTCAAGGCAAAGAAGCTCCCCTTCTTCAAGGTTGGCAAGGAACTGAAAGAGAAGGTGTCCGGATAGCAGAGAAGCAGACCAAGGTTAAGATCAAGATTAAGATCAAGGTAAATGTGCGTCGGCAGCTCTAGCCCGGCAGAGGAGCCTGCCTCTTAATCTTAGCCTCAACCTTAATCTGGTTAACAACAGTTGCCCACACGGCGCCCCGCCGGGCTGCTTTAGCCCGGCAGAGGCGCCTTTTCGCTTGTCGCTTACTCGGTCTCAATCTTAATCTCAACCTCAACCTCAACCTCAACCTGGTTCTAAAATGTTTCCCACCTCCTGGTCGTACATCATTGAGGCGCTGGGCGGTCTGGCGCTGTTCATACTCGGCATGCGCACCATGTCGGAGGGGTTGCAGAAGGTCAGCGGGGAGCGCCTCCGTCGGCTGCTCGAAAAGGGTACCGGAAACCGCTTGACCGCCCCGCTGATCGGCAGTTGCCTCGCCTCGCTTTTGCAGTCCGGCAGTGCCGCATCCGTGCTCGTGGTAGGCTTCATGAACGCGGGCCTCCTTTCACTGTACCAGGCCCTGGGGGTGCTCCTTGGGACCGGCATCGGGACCACCCTCGCCATCCAGTTCATCGCCTTCAGGGTTTCCGCCCTGGCACTGCCGGCCATAACCATAGGCGTCCTTCTGAGCTTCTTCTCCCGCAGCAGGAGGCTCTCCCAGCTGGGGGGACTGCTGCTCGGCGTGGGCCTGGTCTTCTTCGGCCTCTCCATCCTGGAGGGCGCCTGCCTCCCCTTGAGCGAAAGCGCCATCATCGCCGGTCTGCACGAGGGGCTCCCCTCGATCCGCCTGATGGCGGTCCTTCTCGGGGCTCTGCTCACCTTCATGGTGCAGTCCGGAAGCGCCACCCTTGGCATCGTCATCGCGCTCGCCTCGGCCGGGGTGCTCTCTTATGACGCCTCGATTGCCATGGTGATCGGCGAGGTGGCCGGTGCCGCGCTGATACCGCTGATCGCGTCCATTGGCGGCGGCCAGGCGGCCAAGAGGGCTGTCACCATCTACCTCGGCATCAGCGGCGCGGCGATCGCCCTGGGGCTCGTCTTCTTCCCGTTCTTTTTGCGTGCCGTCAGCCTGCTCTCCCCGGGGGACCTCACGGTGCTGCACGACGGCGGAGCGCCGCAGGTCGTGGTCCAGGCCGTGCGCCCTTACATCGCACGGCACCTCGCCAACGCGCACACCATCTTCACCGTTGCCTCCTTGTTGATCTTCCTGCCGCTGATCGGCTTTTTCACCCGTTCCGCCGAGACACTTTTGCCGGCCCGGCGCTCCGAGAGCGAGCCCAGGCCGAGGTTCATCGACCTGAGGGTGATCAAGACCCCGACCATCGCCCTGGTCCAGGCCTGGAACGAGCTGATCAGGATGGGGAGTGTCGCCACCCTGATGTACGGCGAACTGGTGTCGCAGTTCGACGCCTTCAATCCCAAGGTGGTCGCCTCCGTGAGGGACAAGGAGGTGGTGCTCGACGTGCTGCACCGTGACATGTCCCAGTTCCTGGTCGCCCTCTCCAGGGAGACCCTGTCCCTGGAGCGCGCCGTCGAGATCCCGACCATGCTGCAACTGGTGAACGAGATCGAACTGGTTGGCGACCAAAGCGAAGCGGTCCTAAACTACCTGGTGCGCAAGAAAGAGGAGCGACTGCGCTTTTCCAGCTCCGCCATGGATGAACTGAAGGGTTTTGCCCACAAGGTCGGAGAAGTGGTCTCCCTTTGCGAGCGTGTCCTCAAGGGGGAGGGGGACGAAGAGCTTGCCGCTCTGAAGGTCGAGGTCGCGGCGCTCGAGGACGAACTGCACATAAGTCACCTGCGGCGGCTGAAAAGTGGCAAGTGCAACATCGTGGCGGGCCTTCTCTACGGGGACATGATCGTCTGCTTTTCCAAGATATCCCAGCTGTGCTACTCCATCATCGCCCAAAAAAAAGGAATCACCCATGACTGATACCGTCGCGGCCATCGATCTCGGCACCAACACCGCCAGGCTGCTGATCGCCAACAGGGACCCGTACCGTCAGATCCTGCTCAACCGGACCATCACCAGGCTGGGCGGCGGTTTCACCCGGGAACAGGGGCTCTCCGAGGAGGCGCAGCAGCGCTCCATAGCGGCGCTGAAGGCGTTCGCGCGGGAGATCGCGCTCCATGAGGCGGTTCGCGTCAGGGCGGTCGCCACCAGCGCCGTCCGGGATGCGCGCAACGGAGCGCATTTCTGCGAGCGGGTCCTGGCGGAGACCGGCATTGCCCTGGAGGTGATCGACGGCACCGAAGAGGCGGTACTCACCCTCAGGGGGGTGGCGTCCATCCTGGATGACAAAAACGGCGACCTGGCCGTTTTCGACGTGGGAGGGGGGAGCACGGAGTACACCCTTGCCTCGGCAGTCGAGCCGGTCTTCTCGAGGAGCCTCCCCGTCGGCGTGGTACGACTGACCGAAGGGAAGGTCGGGGTAGCGGAGATGGAGGAGAAGATCCGCCGCGAGTTGGCGGGGTTGCAGAGGGAACTGGAAGGGGAGGGGCTAAGCGAGCGCTTCAGCAAGGCGACCCTGATCGGTACCGCCGGCACGGCCACCTCCCTTGCCGCCATCCACCTCGGCATGGAGGATTACGACTACCGGCGGGTGAACAACCACACCATGCCGTTTTCCGAGGTGGAGCGGATCTTCGAGCTGCTGAGGCCGCTCGCACCTGAGGAGCGCCTCAGGGTGCCCGGGCTTGAGCCGGGGAGGGAAGACCTGATCATCGCCGGCATCCTGGTGGTGCTGCTAACCATGCGCGTCTTCGGCTTCAACACCTTCAAGGTGAGCGACTCCGGCCTGCTCGAGGGGCTGATCCTGGGAGTCTGAGTCGCCGTCCGCATTTTAACCGGTCGAGATAGGTACTATGGAGACAGGTACTATGGTTATAACCGCCATCAAGAAACTCGGGTTTTTCCTGGGCGTTTTCTCCCTCGGGATTTCACTCGCCTCCGCAGCCGGGCCAGGGCCTCTGAAGGCGAAACCCGGGGACAAATGCCCGATATGCGGCATGTTCGTCGCCAAATACCCCGACTTCGCGGCGCAGATTCAATTCATGGACGGAACGACGCTGCATTTCGACGGTGCCAAGGACATGTTCAAATACTACCTGAACCTGGCGCGCCATGCCCCCGGCAGAAAACCCTCCGATATAGGCGCCATCTTCGTCACCGACTACTACACCCTGAGCCCGGTCGAGGCGATGTCGGCCAGTTATGTCGCCGGCAGCGACGTCTTCGGCCCGATGGGACGCGAGCTGATCCCGTTTTCCAAGCTGTCCCAAGCGCGCGACTTCATGAAGGACCACAAGGGGAAAACCGTGGTAAGGTTCCGGGATGTCACCCCGGCAGTCGTAGGGGCTCTCGATTGAGGACGCCGCGCCGCTCGACGGTCTACCTCGGCATGGTCGGCGCACTGGCGCTGACCTGCGCGGGACTCGTGCTGCACGCCTCCAGCGAGGCCCGAAACGCCCGCGGCGCGCTGGCGCGAAACGCCTCCCTGGTGCGACGGCTGGCGCTTACCGACCTCTGCCTCTGCACCGAAGCCAACTACACCCGGCACCTCAGCATGGCCGACCTGTCCGCCCCGTTCCAGGACTCACCCCTGTCGCTGGAGCATTTTCCCAGCGGCGCGCTGGTCGAACCGCCCGTCCATCTCCTTGAGAAAAACCCGTGATCGAGCGCCACCGGCACATTTTGGATTTCACCCTTGCCTCGCTCCTGCGGCGCAAGGGGAAGAACGGGGCGCTGCTGCTGGTCTACACGCTGGTCGTTTTCGTGCTTGCCTCGGTGCTCTTCTTCAGCCACGCCCTGCAGCGGGAGGCTGCCCTCGTGTTGAAGGACGCTCCCGAGATCATCGTGCAGCGGACCATGGCCGGCCGCTATCACCCGGTACCGATGGCGTGGCTTGCCGGCATCAAGGAGATAAACGGCGTCATCTCGGTGCGGCCGCGCCTGTGGGGTTACCACTACGACCCCCTGCTGAGGGCGAACTACACCCTGTCGGTCCCCGCCGGGAACCAGCCGCAACCCGGCACCATCGACATAGGCGCCGGCATCTCCAGGACACGCGGCGCGCACCCCGGCGATATCATCGCTTTCGCCGGACATGACGGTCTGCCGCGCAGCTTTGCCGTCAGAGCGGTGCTGAGCTACGAATCGCAACTGTTGACCAGCGATCTGATACTGCTCTCGGAGCAGGATTACCGCGACTTCTCCGGTATCCCCGGCGACCAGGCCACCGACCTCGCCCTGCAGGTGAGAAACCCCAAGGAGTTCCGCACCATCGCCCAAAAGATCACCCGGATCCATCCGGACAGCCGGCCCATATTGCGCAGCGAGATCCTGCGCACCTACGACGCCGTCTTCAGCTGGCGCTCCGGACTGCTGATCGTCATCTTCAGCGCCGCGGCCCTGGCCTTCGCCATCTTCGCCTTTGACAAGGCCACCGCCCTTTCCGCCGAGGAGCGCAGGGAGATCGGCATACTGAAGGCGATCGGCTGGGAAACCTCGGACATCATGCTGATGAAATTCTGGGAGGGGACCGTCGTCTCGCTGACCGCTTTTCTGGTCGGCATCATCCTCGCCTACGTCCACGTCTTTTTTGCCTCCTCGTCGCTGTTCACGCCGGTGCTCAAGGGGTGGTCAACCCTGTACCCCGCCTTTCGTCCGACCCCTTATCTCGATTTCGGGCAGATTTCGACCCTTTTCCTGCTGACCGTCGTCCCCTACACCGTCACCACCATGGTCCCCTCCTGGCGCGCGGCGGTTATCGACCCCGACGAGGTCATGCGATGACGGGGGCGACGTGATATCCATACGCGACATCAGCAAGGTGTTCAACGCCGGACGTCCCAACGAGTTCACCGCGCTGGACCGCGTTTCGCTCGACCTGCGCCTGCGGGAGAGCACCGTGTTGAAAGGGCCGAGCGGTTCCGGCAAAACCACCCTGCTGGCCCTGATGGGGTGCATGTCCCGCCCCAGTTCCGGGCGGATCTTCCTCAAGGAGCGCGAGATAACCAGCCTCCCCGAGCGCTTCCTGACCGGGATCCGCCGCTCCACCTTCGGTTTCGTCTTCCAGCAGTTCAACCTCATCAGGGGGGTCTCCGCGTTGGAAAACGTCATGGCGCCGGCCTATCCGACCGGCGAGAAGTTTTCCCTGTTGCGCGCGAGGGCCCTGGAAAAGCTTGAGATGCTCGATCTCGGCAACCGTGCGGACGCCAAGGTGGAACAGCTCTCCGGCGGGGAGGCGCAGCGTGTGGCCATTGCCCGGGCCCTCATCAACGACCCGGAGGTCCTCATCGCGGACGAACCGACCGCGCACCTTGACAGCGGGCTGGCCCATGAATTTATCCGCATCATGCGCGAACTGAAGGGTAGGGGGACCACCATCATCGTGGCGAGCCACGACCCGATCGTCTACCGATCGGTCCTGGCGGACAGGGTGGTCGAGATGCGCGACGGCCGGGTGCTGGACGCGGGAAACACGGCATGATCCTTCATCCGGGCATACTCGCGCTGCTTTTGTCCTCCTTGCTGATCTGCACCATGACGCTCTGGGCCGCCGGCTTCGGCGCAATCATCCTGCGCCGGTGGGATATTTCCAGCGGCAGCGAGCTGCAGCTGGCGCTGGAACGTCGCACCTACCTGATCTCCACCATCGTCGGTTACTTCCTCCTTTTTCAACTCGTCTCGCTCTTTTTGTTCATCCGGACCGCCGACGGCATAAGCCACCTCTTTGTCGGCGCGATGTGCGCCGTAGGGGCCTTGACCGCCAACCCTTACGGCTACCCGACACTGCTCCTCAAGGTGATCACCTTCATACTGGCCGGCCTCTGGCTCATCGTGAACCGGGCCGACACCCTTGGCTACGATTATCCGCTGATCCGGGCCAAATACCTGCTGCTGGCGCTCATCGCCCCCCTCGTGCTGGCCGAAAACGTCGCGCAGTGGTGCTACTTTCTCCGCCTCAGCCCCGATATCATCACCTCCTGTTGCGGGACCCTTTTCAGCCAAGGCTCGCGGGGCGTCGCTTCGGAAATAGCGGCGCTGCCGAGCGCCCCGATGCAGGCGGCCTTCTGCGGGGTAGCCGTTTTGACGACGGCTGCGGCTGTGCGCTTCTTGCTGGATGGCAGGGGGGGGTACCTCTTCGCGGCTTTGAGCGCGATCCAGTTCCCGGTGGCAATCGCCGCCATGATCTCCTTTATTTCCCCGTACGTCTATGAAATGCCCTCCCATCATTGCCCCTTTTGCCTCTTGCAAAGGGAGTACGGCTATCTCGGATACCCGCTTTACGGGCTTTTGTTGACCGCCGCGGTCGCCGGGATCGGCGTCGGGGCCTTGGAGCCGTACCGCGACAGGGAGAGCCTGAAGCGTCTGCTTCCCGCGCTACGAGGTAGGCTTGCCGCCGTGGCGCTGTTGTCCCTGTTTATCTTCAGCGTCATGGTCGCTTGGCTGATAGCCGGATCCAGCCTCGATATGGGAGGGTATTGGGAATAGTTGGTCTTACTCGCGGCGCCGCGCGATCCGTTTTTGCACAAAGAACTACCTTTGACAACGCCAGTTCTGCCGCCTATAATCCTAATGAAACTACTGATAAATCGCATTCATGTGAGCTTGTACGGTAAGAAAGCCAGAAACGGCGATGCTATGATCAAATCGGCGACACCGTTGCAGGTCCTCTGGAAGCGGCGGCCGTAGTCCCTGATGAAGGAGCCTGCGATGTATCTGAGTAGGGAATCGTATAAGAAAATCATCGACAGTCTGCGAGATGGGCTCTATATCGTCGACCAATCAAGGAAGATCGTGTTCTGGAACCGGGCGGCGGAGCGTATATCCGGGTTTAAGGCGGAAGAGGTGGTCGGCAGGAGCTGCTCCGACAACATTCTCTGCCACGTCGACGATGCCGGCGACAACCTTTGCTTAGGAGGCTGCCCGCTTGCCGCTACCATCGGCCAGGTGACCGAGCACGAGATCTTCCTGCATCACAAGAACGGGCACAGGGTGCCTGTCTCTGTGCGCATCACCCCGCTTTGCGACGACAAGGGAAGGGTCATCGGCGGGATCGAGATGTTCTCGGACAGCAGCAACAAGAACGCCAAGGACCAGAGACTGCAGGAGCTGGAAAAGCTCGCGCTTTTGGACGGACTGACTCAGCTGGCCAACCGCCGCTACCTGGAGAGGGAACTCGAAGGCCGCCTGGAGGAGATGAGCCGCTACGACATCCCGTTCGGCGTGCTGTTCATGGATATCGACGATTTCAAGCAGGTGAACGACCGCCTCGGACACGATACCGGAGATCGCGTGCTGCGGTTTGTAGCGGGCACGCTGAACGCCAATTCCCGTCCCTTCGACCTGTACGGCCGGTGGGGAGGGGAGGAATTCGTCGGGATAGTGCGCAACGTCTCTTGTGCTAACCTGAGGCACATGGGACAGCGCCTGCGAAAGCTGGTGGAAAAATCCTTCCTGCTGGAGGCGGGTGAAAAATTGCGGGTCACCATTTCCATCGGCGCGACCATGGCCCTTTGCGAGGATTCCATTCCGACCCTTCTGCAACGTGCCGACGCCCTTATGTATCAGAGCAAGGCTGCAGGGAAAAACCGTCTCACCCTGGGGTAGGGTAGTACCGCTTCCGGCGCCCGTTCCCTTGCCGTGTACCGGGGAGCGGACACCTTTTGTTTCCTTTCTGTATCACGGTTCCAAAAGGCTTTTATGAGTTTTGCGTGGCTTAAAAAGCAGATGCATTTCAATGGGGCGGTCATGCCTATTGCCGCGTGGACCCTTCTTATCGCGCTTTTAGCCGGTTCTACCCTCTACATGCGCCATCAGGACATGCTCAAGGGGGCGGAAAACGAGGCGCGGAACTATTTCAGGCTCAACCTGGCATACCGGAGCTGGGCCGCGCGGTTGGGCGGGGTGTATGCCAGTATGGACAAGGTGACGCCCAACCCCTACCTCAGCGTGCCGCATCGCGATGTAGCCACCGCCGAGGGTCAAAACCTCACCCTGGTCAACCCTGCCTACATGACCCGCATGGTGTTCGACATCATCAAGGGCTCTGCTCCAAACCCCATCATCAGCAAGATCACCAGCCTGAAGCCCCTGAACCCCCACAATGCGCCCGACCCGTGGGAGCGTGAGTCGCTGGTTCAATTCGAACAGAGGACGTCCGCCGACCGCTCGCAGGTGACGGAGCTGAACGGCAGGCCTTATCTGCGGTTCATGTCACCCTTCATCACGGAGCGCTCCTGTCTTGAGTGCCACGCGCACCAGGGTTACAAAGTGGGGGATGTGCGGGGCGGCATAGCCATTTCCATTCCGATGGACGGTTACTACCAGTCGGAGAGCAGGACCAGGAGATGGCTGCTCTCCGGGCACCTCTTGCTGTGGCTGGTGGGAAGCGTCGGCATTGCCGCGTCCTCGCGCCGTCGCTACGCCTACCAGGAGAAACTGCGGGCAGGCGAGGAAAAGTTCCGCACCGTTTGCGACTGGACCCAGGACTGGGAGTACTGGGTCGACCAGCACGGGGAGATCAAGTACGTTTCCCCCTCCTGCGAGGAGCTGACCGGCTATGCACCCGAAGATTTCGTTGCCGACCCGGACCTGCTGGTCGGCCTGGTGCACACCGAGGACTGCGCCAAGTTCAAGGAGCATCATGCCAAGGGAGCCGATGTCGCAGCCCCGTCCTCGCTGGAATTCCGCATCCTGACCAAGGCCGGCGTGCAACGCTGGATCAACCACGCCTGCCGCCCTGTCTTCTCCAACGGGAATTTTCTCGGTCGCCGCGTCTCCAACCGGGACGTGACCGAGCGCAAGCTGGTCGAACAGGAGCTGGCCATCCGCGCGGAGCTGCTTAACTGCGTGAGCGATTCGGTGTTCGTCATCGACCTGCAGGGGAGGATACTGGATGCCAACCAGGCGGCCTGGCGCACGCGCGGCTACAGCCGCGAGGAACTCCTCTCCATGAGCATCGCCGACCTAAGCAGCAGCCTGGTGCCCCATCGCCTGTCCCTGACCCGCGAGAAGGGAGAGGCCTTCCTGGAGTCGGAGCACCGCCTGAAGGACGGCAGCTCCATTTTCGTCGAGATCAACACCCGCATCATCGATTACCGTGGCCAGCCCGCCGTGCTGAGCAGCGTCCGCGATATCACGCAGCGCAAGCGGACCGAGGAGTCCCTGCGCCGCTCCGAGCGCTTCAACGTGTCGCTTAACCGTATCTCCCAGGCCTTTCTCACCAGCCGCAATGAAAATGAGATGTACCGGGAACTCCTGGTGGCGCTGCTTGAAGTCACGGAGAGTCCGAGCGGCCTGGTGGGTTATCTCGATGAGGCGGGCGATCTGGTCTGTCCCTCGGTCTCCGTTGCAGGGGAAGGGCCCCGGCAGGGGGGCGCCCTGTTCCCCGCCCGTAGCTGGGGGGACACCCTTTGGGCGACCGCGCTGCGCTGCTGCGAGGGGCGCTACTCGAACCACCCGCAGCTTTTGCCGGATGGGCATCTGAAGGTCGATCGCTGCCTGATGGTTCCGCTTGTCTGCCAGGGGCGCTCGATTGCGCTGCTGATGGTGGTGAACAGGGATGCCGATTACAACGACGAGGACCTGCAGATGCTGCAGGCGATCGGCGCCCAGGTAGCGCCCGTGCTACAGGCAAGGCTCGACCAGCAGCATTCGGCAGCCGCGCTAAGGGATAACGAGAGCAGGCTGCAGATCATCTTCGACGTGGTGCAGGCGGGGATCATCCAGCTCGACATGGCGGGTGTGGTCACTTTTGCCAACCAGCGGATGGCGGAGATGTTCGGCATGGCCATGGATGAGCTGATGGGCTCCGCTTACAGCTCTCACCTCTGCCCGGACCAGCGCGACCAGGCGGATCATAGTATGCGGCGCCTGCTTGCGGGAGAGCTGGAGTCCGCCCATTTCGAGCGGCGCTACCTGCGCAAGGACGGCACGGTCTTCTGGGGTTACCTGACCGGACGCAGGCTTACCAGCCCGGAAGACAAGCAGCCCATGCTGGTGGCGACCATCGCCGACATGACCGAGTTGAAGTCGGCCGAGGAGAAGCGGCACAGAAGCGAGCAGCAGATGCTGCACGTGCAGAAGCTGGAGAGTCTTGGCGTGCTGGCGGGCGGCATCGCCCACGACTTCAACAACATCCTGCTCGCCATCATGGGAAACACGAGCCTTGCCCTGCAGCGCATCTCCCCGGGATCGCCGGTGGAGCACCATCTGCACCAGGTCGAGAAGGCAGCCGAAAAGGCCGCGGACCTCGCCCGCCAGATGCTCGCCTACTCGGGGAAGGGGCGCTTCGTGCTGGAACCGGTTGACCTGAACCGGCTGGTTCGGGAGATGACCGCGATGGTGGAGGTCTCACTTTGCAAGAAGGCGCTGCTCAGGTTCTACCTTGCCGACCAACTTCCCTGCATAGTCGCCGATCCCACCCAGATACGCCAGATCGTCATGAACCTCGCCATCAACGCATCCGAGGCGATCGGCGATCAAAGCGGCGTCATCACCATCGCCACCGGTTCGCGCGATTGCGACCGGGGCTACCTTTCCCAAAGCTGGTTGAGCGAGGAGCTGCCCGAGGGGCACTACGTTTTCCTGGAGGTCGCGGATACCGGTTGCGGCATGAGCAAGGAGACCGTGGAGCGGATCTTCGAGCCGTTCTTCACCACCAAGTTCACCGGACGCGGGCTCGGCATGGCCGCGATCCTCGGGATCGTCCGGGGCCACAAGGGCGCGATCAAGGTGTACACCGAGCCGGGCAAAGGGAGCAGCTTCAAGATCCTGTTGCCGGCAACGGAGCGGCCGGTTGAATCGGACAACGCTGGGAGCACCGTTGACGGCTGGCGGGGCAAGGGAACCGTCCTTTTGGTGGATGACGAGGAGACGGTCCGCGAAGTGGCGTGCGAGATGCTCAAGGCGCTCGGCTTCGAGGTGATCAGCGCCGTCGACGGCAGGGAGGCGGTGGAACTGTACCGGGTTAAGGGAGACCGGATAGATCTGGTTTTAATGGATTTGAACATGCCGAACCTGAACGGAGAGGAGGCCTTTCACGCACTGCGCCACATGGATCCGCAGGTCCGGGTGATCCTCTCCAGCGGTTTCAGCGAGCAGGAAGTGACCCGGAAGTTCCTCGGCAAGGGACTTGCGGGCTTTATCCAGAAGCCGTACACCCTGGCAACACTAGGGAACGTGATCCACGCCCTTCCGTAAACCCCGGTCGACGGTGCTGCTGCAGTCTGAACCGCCCGACCGTCTGCCGTAGCCCTCACTCCGCATCCTTCTTTTCCACCCCGGGCACACCCGGGCTCATGCTCTCGACCGATCCCCCCTTGTCTCGCCCTGGCTCGCCTTGATGATTTCGCCGATTACCCCTGGTGGCACGGATCTGCTGACAACTCTCTATTTGATGGTAGACTCCCAAGATTGGTTTCCTGACATTAAATGGGCGTTTCCGGCGGGGCAGCTGTGTCGGGAGTCCGGACAACCGGTGCCTGCGGCGTTGGGAGACCGAAAGAGCTACGGGCGCGGCGTTAATTTATAAAAGGGGGTACGAGATGCAGACAAGGTACGCTAAGGGGTGCGCGGTTGTTGCCATGGTACTCGCCACATCCGTATGGGGAGGGTGCGCGAAGAGGAGCGTCGAGTCGGCCGGAGGGGGAGCGGCTCCCGGAGGCGTGGTCGACCAGTCCGATGCCGCCATTGATCCTGCGCAGTGGGGCAAGGTGTACCCGATCCATTACCAGCAGTGGAAACTTACCTCCGAGCCGACACCTGCGGGGAGGAGCAAATACAAGAGGGGGTTCGATGTCGGCGAGGAGCGACGCGACAAGCTGGACGAGTACCCCTTCCTGGCACTGCTCTACCACGGCTGGGCCTTCGGATCCGAGTACAAGGAGCCCCGTGGGCACTATTTCATGGTGCAGGATCAGTTGGAGGTGGATCCGGGACGGATCAAGGCGGGAGGGGCATGCCTGACCTGCAAGACTCCGTACGCGCCGAAACTGCACAAGGAGATGGGGCAGGCCTATTTTTCCACGCCGTACAAGGAAGTGCTGGCAAGGCTACCCAAGGACAAGCAGAACCTGGGTGTCGCCTGTGTCGACTGCCATGACAACAGGGGGATGACGCTCAGGATCGCCCGCAGCTTCACCCTGGGCGAGGCGCTGAAAGATATCGGCGCGGACGAGGCCAAGCTCACCGGCGAGGACAAAAGGACCCTGGTCTGCGCCCAGTGCCATGTCACCTACATCATCCCCAAGGACAAGGAGATGAAGTCCACCGACGTCATCTTCCCCTGGAAGGGGAGCAAGGTCGGCAACATAGCCGTGGAAAACATCATCAAGCAGATCAAGAGCTCACCGGCGAACCTCGAGTGGACCCAGAGCGTCACAGGGTTCAAGATGGGATTCATCCGTCACCCGGAATACGAGCTCTATTCCAACAACAGCCCGCATTGGTCCAACGGGGTTGCCTGCGCCGACTGCCACATGCCGATCATGATGGTCAGCGGACAGAAGGTCACCGACCACAGGATCATGAGTGCGCTGAAGGGTGACATGTCGGCCTGTGCCGGGTGCCATACAGAAGCGCCACAGGAGCTGCGCGACAAGGTGATCAGGATACAGGACACCAACATGGTCACCTACCTGAAGGCCGGTTATGCCGCCGCGACCGATGCGAAGCTGTTCGAGATGGCGAACAAGGTCGAGGCAAGCGGCAAGAAGATAGACAGGGACCTGTACGCCAAGGCGCGGGAACAGTACGAGCAGGCATTTTACCGGCTCGTTTTCATCGGGGCCGAGAACTCCACCGGTTTCCATAACCCGAAAGAGGCGCTGCGCGTATTGAACGACGCCGCAAGGCATGCCGCCACCGCTGAAGCCCAACTGCGCCAACTGTTGGCAAAGGCAGGGGAAAAGGTGCCGGAAACCATAGACCTGGAACTCTCGAAATACACCGAAGGGCGGGGGAGCAAGAAACTCAAGTTCAGGCCGGAACACGAGGTCAAGCCACCGGTCATCAGATAGGTAGCGGGCTCGGGTAAGGATTTTGTGGAGGGCGGAACAGTATCCGCCCTCCTTTTTTGTTTGCCGGGAAAAGTTTGTGACCGGATTTTCCTGTAGGAGCGGCCATGCCCGCCGCGATTGTTCCAGCGATTATCGCGGCGGGAATGCCGCTCCTACAGGGGGTGTAGCTGCTTGACTCAGTTGCTGCGGACAGGTAGACTTGCCTCGTTCATATTTTGATGAACTGGCGACTGCAAAAAGGAGGGGCGACATGGAAAGTGAAGCATGGACACCGGCGCGACTTTTGGAACTCTCCGGTAGCTACTGGAGCACCTGTACCCTCCACGCCGGTGTGAAACTCGATGTCTTCACCCCCCTCGCGGAAGGACCGCTTGCGCCTGGTGAACTCGGCGCGAAGATCAACTGCGACAGCCGCGGCCTCGCCATGCTGCTGAACGCGCTGGCAGCCTTGGGGCTTCTGGAAAAGCAGGGCCACCTCTTTGCCGCCACACCCTTTGCGGCAAACTTTCTCAGCCGCAACTCCCACGATTACCTCGGACACATCATCATGCATCACCATCACCTGGTGTCCGGCTGGAGCAAGCTGGACCAGGCGGTGCGGAGCGGGGCACCGGTCCGGGAACGCGCCTCGCACGAGGATGCCGAGTCATCGCGGGAAAGCTTCCTGATGGGGATGTTCAACCTCGCCACGCTGCTCGCCCCGAAGATCGTGCCGCAGATCGATCTCTCCGGACGTCGTCGCCTGCTCGACCTGGGCGGCGGTCCCGGCACCTATGCGATCCACTTCTGCCGGGAAAATCCCGACCTGAGCGCCGTCATCTGCGATCTGCCCACGACGCGCAGTTTTGCGGAGCAGACGGTGGCGCGCTTCGAGCTTTCCGAACGGATCGGCTTCATCGCCGTTGATTTCGAGAACGAGGAACTCCCCAAGGGTTTCGACGTCGCCTGGCTCTCCCACGTGCTGCATGGAGTGGGACCCGCTAGCTGCGCCGCCCTGCTCAAGAAGGCCGTTGCCGCACTCGAGCCGGGCGGGATGATCCTGATCCAGGAATTCATACTCGACGACACCAGGGACGCTCCGCTCTTTCCGGCGCTCTTTTCTCTCAACATGCTCCTTGGCACCCCCGAGGGGCAGTCCTACAGCGAGGGAGAGTTGTGCGAGATGCTTTCGGCCGCCGGAGCGAAAGACGTGCGTCGTCTACCGTTGCAGCTTATCAACGGCGCCGGGATCATCGTGGGCTTAAAAACAGGTTGAGGTTGAGATCTGCAGACAAGAGAAGACGTAAGCCTGTATTGCTTTGTGCCTGATCAGATGTGATCAGGAGGTTGCCATAGGGGGCCTTATGGATGAAAGTAGCCGTCAAAAACGCAGCACCGCGCTTGTGCTGCCGCTTTTCGCCGCAGCCTGTGCAATTTTAGCGGTCGTGTTGCTATTGTCGTCCGGGCTTGGCACCAGGCTGAACCTGTGGCATTTCCGGACCGGGTTTTCCCTGCTTAATGCTGCCGCTTATATCGGGCTAGGCTGCGCCCTGCTGGCTCTGGTCTCCGGGGTGCTGTCGGTCAGGAAGCGGCATGTCAAGGGAGCCATCATCTCCCTGGTCGCTTTGCTTTTGGCGATCCTTGCTTTCGGAATCCCTTTCTACTGGAAGGTGCAGGCGCAAAGCTATCCCCGCATTCACGACATCTCAACCGATCTGAATAATCCCCCCAGATTCGTCGCCATCAGCACACTGAGGCAAGGGGCGGTTCGCCATGGAGGTGCGGAAGTCGCGGCGCAGCAGCTAAAGGCATATCCCGACCTGAAGACCGTCGTGCTTCCGATCCCCAAGGATCAGGCCTTTAAGTACGCTTTACTGGCTGCGCGCGAACTGGGGTGGGATGTGGTTGCCGAGATGCCCGCCGAAGGTGTAATCGAGGCAACCGCTACCACGCCGTGGTTCGGCTTCAAGGACGACATCGTGATCAGAATTTTCCCCGCCGGCGACCGCTCGCTGCTCGATATCCGCTCGGTATCGAGAGTCGGCATCAGCGACGTCGGGACCAACGCCAAGAGGATAAGGGCATTTCTGGCCAAGATCGCGCCTCAACCCAAGTAGGAACCCGGGTACAGTTTTGGGGGATCTAGAATGAAGAAAATTAACAGCCGGGATTTGCCTTGGGTTGCGGTTGCCGCGGTGGTGATCGGTGTTCTGGCGCTTGGCTCAGGCAAGGGCAAGGGGCAGAACATCCCGGCCGATGATCGGCACCGTCCCCTCTATGACGCGATCCGGAGCGGAAGAAGCCAGCCGGAGACCGAACTCATCTGCGCCACCTGCCACGGCCAGAGCTCAATCCCTCTGCCCAAAGGGCATCCACCCAAGGAGCAGAGCCTCATCTGCCACCTTTTGACAACGGCGTAGCTTCCCCCAGCCTTTTTGGACGTTGAAGTAACCTATGTGTCCACACAC
>Ga0209317_1001586_pt1 | contig 19162 bp, 17 predicted proteins | sample RifGroB2_FD_183994 | JGI IMG/M metagenome (GOLD analysis project Ga0209317, IMG submission 183994) | Soil microbial communities from Rifle, Colorado, USA - Groundwater B2 (SPAdes) (version 2) | ecosystem: Environmental > Terrestrial > Soil > Unclassified | place: Rifle, Colorado | collected... | reverse complement strand
ACTCCGTTGCTTAAACCATATAGCCGTTTTCTCGAGTCCTTGCTCCATGGTGAATGGAGGAACCCACCCCAGCTCTCTTCGAATCTTGGAGCTGTCGACGGTCAGCGAGCCCAGCAACTGGTCTACTGCGTTCGACTTGCCAAGAGCTTTCCCCGCAAAACGCATAAGAGCTAAAGGAAATGGAAAGACACGAGAAGGTTTACCCATACCCGCCGCCAAAAGCCGGATCAGGTTGGGGGTTGAAACATCTTCGCCATCGGAAATCAAAAATGTCTGGCCAGCGGCATTTGAATGAGTCGCACAACAGGCCAAAGCATCGGCAAGATTTTCAACGTACAAAAAGCTCTTACGATTAGTCACTGAGGCAAAGGGCAGAGGTATTCCTTTAGCTACCGCGCGAAGAAGCGAAAGGAAGTTTCCCGGATTGCCAGGACCGTACACAAGGGGCGCTCGGATTATGACTGCTTCCATATCACCCTTTTCGCATAAATTTTTCAAGCTAATCTCAGCTTCGAGTTTAGAAATTGAATAGCCGTTATGGGGAGTTGCTGCATCGGACTCAGAAAAAGCTCTGCTGCCAGAGGTGTTGCCGTTTACTCCAATAGTACTCATGAAAACGAAGCGTTTAACACCGGCTTCGCGAGCCTGCCTTGCTAAAAGATCCGTACCATCCCTGTTAACCTTGCGAAATTCGCATAAAGGATCAGTGGCTTTGTCTTGCATGACATGAACACGAGCGGCCAGATGAACGAGGATATCGACACCTCTAACGGCTGCTGAATAATCGCTGGAACCGCACAATGGGGCCACAGCGACCCTCTTAACTTCTGGCGGCAAGTGTCCGGCATCTTCTCCTGCCAGAACAGTCGCACTAAGCTGAACATTGGCACTCAGCAGACGCTTAACGAGCGTAGAACCAACAAACCCGGTAGCGCCGGTTATAAGGATGTTAAGTCGGGGGGCAGATTGGCTTTTTACCATTGTAGATTACCATCCATAAGGCTTATTATTCAACACACCCTAAAGGTTCTGAGTCTCCAGGTACCATTGATAGGTATTTGAGATACCCTGCTGCAACCCCACTGAATGTTGCCACCCTAGCGCATGGGCCCGGCTGACATCTTCCAGTTTGCGCGGTGTTCCGTCAGGCTTAGTGGCATCAAATACCAGCTTCCCCTTATATCCAACGACGGTGCTGACTGTCTCAGCCAGTTCGCAGATGGTTACATCCTCGCCTGTTCCAAGGTTGATGAAACATGGCTTGGGGTAACTCAGCAGCTCCGGCGCGATCTTTTCGTCACTGAGCTCTATGAAATGCATACAGCCGCGCGCCATGTCATCAACATAAAGAAACTCCCGGCGCGGAGTGCCGCTACCCCACACCATGACCTCGGGAGCATCCTGCATCTTAGCCTCGTGGAAGCGCCGGGCCGTAAAGGTTGGTCGGCATGACGGCAATGAATTTTGTCCCATATTGCCGGTTGTAGGATTCGCACATTTTAATGCCGGCAATTTTCGCTATGGCATAGGGTTCGTTTGTCGGCTCCAGAAGGCCGGTCAGGAGATGCTCCTCCCTCATCGGCTGGGGAGCGAGTTTCGGATAAATGCAAGAGGAACCGAGGAAGAGCAACCTCTTGACACCATGTAACCAAGAGTTGTGGATCACATTCCCTTGTATGGCAAGATTTATATGAATAAACTCAGCCGGGTAGGTATTGTTGGCGTGAATGCCACCAACTTTGGCAGCAGCCAAAATGACGTACTCCGGTTTCTCGGCAGCAAAAAATGCGGCCACCTCGCGCTGGTCGGTCAGATCGAGTTCATCAATCTCAGGAGTAAGCAGATTGGTATAGCCGTCCAGCTTGAGGCGGCGCAGCAATGCTGAACCAACAAGTCCTCTTGAGCCGGCAAGGAATATCTTGCTGTGTTTATCCATCAATATATCTCCTATTCAGCCAACCATCTCAGCAAGAAGAGTGACCGCGTTTGAGGCTTCCAGAAATTTACGATCCGGACGCATCTGAAGTGCTCCCGCAGAAAGGACTCCCAGCAAACGCTGCTGCACATGACAGTTCTGATTAGAGGGATTAAGCATGATCTATAATCTTCAGGATTTCAGCCGTCTTTAGCTGCATCAAGGGGAAATCCGCTCTTGATTCCACGTTCAGCCGTAAAACAGGCTCGGTATTGGAGGAGCGCAGATTTAGCCGCCAGTTGCCACAGTCAAGGCTAACCCCATCGGTGTGGTCTATACTCACTGTCTCTTTCCTGAAGTGGTCTGTCACCAGCTGAACTACTCGTTGCGGGTCTGTAACCACTCGGTTGATCTCTCCACTGGCAGGATAGAGCACCATACGCTCGTCTAGTAATTCGGCTAAAGATCTTCCTTCCGTACAAATCATCTCAAGCACGAGCAGCCAAGGTATCATGCCACTGTCGCAATAGGCGAAGTCGCGGAAATAGTGGTGGGCGCTCATCTCCCCGCCGTATACGGCGTCCTCGGCTCTCATGCGCTCCTTGATGAAGGCATGCCCCGTCTTGCTCATCACGGCGGTACCGCCTTCGGACTGAACGAGATCGACGGTATTCCAGGTCAGGCGCGGATCGTGGATGATGCTTGCGCCCGGGTTTTTTTTAAGGAACGCCGCCGCCAAAAGCCCGACGATGTAATAACCCTCTATGAACCTGCCGTCGGCATCGAACAGGAAACAGCGGTCGAAATCGCCGTCCCAGGCGATACCTACATCAGCCTTGTGTTCCTTGATGGTCTCTATGGTCGCCGAACGGTTTTCGGGAAGAAGGGGGTTCGGGATTCCGTTGGGGAAAGTCCCGTCGGGGCGATGATGCACCTTTATGAATTCGAAGGGCAGGTGTCTCTCGATAAGGTCCAAGGTCGGTCCGGCGCAGCCGTTGCCGGCATTCACCACGACCTTCAGCGGGCGCAGTCCGGCCCTGTCGACGTAACCCAGAAGATGTTCTACATACTCCTCGCGAAGGTCCAGCGCGGTCACGTTTCCAATCGCGGTCGGAGCAGGGAAAACGTTAATTTCGACCAAGCGCTTGATGTCGTTAAGCCCGGTATCTCCGCTGATAGGCTTGGAGTTTTCCCGCACCAGCTTCATGCCGTTGTAGTCCATGGGATTGTGGCTGGCGGTAACCATAATGCCGCCGTCCATTTTACTGAAGAAGGTCGCGAAATAGACTTCCTCGGTGCCGCACAGGCCGATATCGAAGACGTCCACGCCGCTGTCGGTCAACCCGCGCGTCAAAGCGCCGCACAAGGAAGCGCTGGACAATCTGATGTCGCGGCCGACGATCACCCGCCTCGGCTTAACGCATGCGGCATAAGCCCTGCCGATGCGGTATGCCATGTCCTCATTCAACTCATCGGGAATCCTGCCGCGAATATCGTATGCCTTGAAACATTGCATCAGACCGATCTCCCGTAAACATCCTCGAACCTGACGATGTCATCTTCCCCTAAATAACTACCGGACTGAACCTCAATCAACTCGAGAGGGATGACTCCCGGGTTTTCAAGTCGATGTGTCACTCCAAGCGGAATATAGGTTGATTGATTTTCTGACAAAAGGATAGATTCATCGCCCTTTACAACACGGGCCGTCCCTTTGACCACAATCCAATGTTCAGCACGATGGTGGTGCATCTGCAGAGAAAGGCTAGCACCAGGGTTAACCGTGATCCGCTTTACCTGGAATCGGTCTGCATTATCAACTGACTGGTACGCACCCCACGGTCGCGAAACTCTGCGATGCACCAAAGCTTCAGGTCTTTTGTGTGCTTTCAGCTGATTAACAATCGCTTTTACATCCTGAACCCTGTCTTTTCGTGCAACCAGAATCGCATCAGCTGTTTCGACAATAACGCAATCTTGAAGCCCCACAGCAGCAATAAGCCGTTCCTCCGCCGAAATATAACAATTTTTCGTATCGTGCAGAAAAGCATCTCCTTTGAGCACATTACCATTATCATCCTGATCGCCAATCTCCCACAGGGCAGACCATGAGCCGACATCACTCCAACCCGCATTGAGAGGTGACACCACCGCATCTGTTGTCTTTTCCATTACAGCGTAATCAATTGAGTCACTCGGACAAGCAGAAAAAATATCAGAATCCAACCTGATAAAGTCATTATCCATGACTGCTTGAGCGTACACAGTTTTGCATGCGGCCAGCATATCGGGTGCATATTTTCCAAGTTCCTCAAGGTATTTATGGGCGGTAAACATGAACATGCCACTATTCCAATAATAATCTCCTGAAGCAAGATACTGCTCGGCAGTGGCATGGTCTGGCTTCTCAACAAACTGCTCCACCCTGAAACAATCTGACTCCTCACTATTTACTGTTGACCTATCACCCGCTTTTAAATATCCATATCCGGTTTCCGGTCCGGCAGGAACAATCCCGAATGTGATCAGTTTCCCGGCAACAGCAGAGGGCACTACCTTTTCAATCACCTTTTGAAAACAATCGACATCGTTGATCACATGATCTGCAGGCAATACCAGCAATAGAGGATTTTCTTCAAGTGTCAACGCATGCAGAGCCGCCAAGGCGACCGCAGGGGCGGTGTTTCTGCCAATCGGCTCCAGGATTATAGCAGCTGATTTTACTCCCAACTCCCGCACCTGTTCGGCAACCATAAAGCGATGGTCATCGTTGCAGACAATAATTGGGGCGCTGATAGAAGATATGCCTTCTGCTCGCATGACTGTGTTTTGTAGCATCGTAAACTGATTAATCAACGGCAAAAGCTGCTTTGGATACAGTTCCCGCGAGAGCGGCCAAAGTCTGCTACCTGTGCCGCCAGAAAGAATGACTGGGATAATCATGAATTTGGTACTCCGTTCTCAGCATTTAGTGTTTTGCTCTGAGTCGATAATCAAGGTGATCACATCACGCATTTTTCTTGTTGCGACCCATCCCAGCTTGTGAGACGCCTTAGCAGGGTTGCCCCTGCTGACCATTATTTCGGAGGGGCGCAGTAGCGACGGATCGGTGATAACATGCTCACTCCAATCCAGACCAATAGCCTGGAACACTGCCGAAACAAAATCTTGCAGCGTATTGGTCTCACCAGTTGCGATAACAAAATCCTCCGCCTGCTCTTGCTGCAGCATCAGCCACATAGCTTCAACATATTCCTCGGCGCTCCCCCAGTCCCGGGCGATGGATATATTGCCAAGATGCAGCTTTTCACCACTGCCGGCAGCGATACGGCAGGCTGACTTGATAATCTTCTTGGTGACAAAGCGTTCCGGCCGCAGGGGGGATTCGTGATTGAACAGGATACCGGTGCAGGCGAAGAGGTTATAGGCTTCACGGTAATTGGCAACCTCCCAGAAGGCAGTCGCCTTGGCGACGGCATAAGGGCTTCGAGGCCGAAAAGGGGTCTCTTCATCGGCCGGATGCCCTCCCGTATTGCCGAAACATTCACTGGAACCGGCGCTATACAATTTCATTGACCTGCCGGTAAAACGAATCGTCTCTAACAGGTTAAGTGTACCTACGCTGATGCTTTCAAGGGTTTCAACCGGCTGATCAAACGAAAGTCCAACCGAACTTTGCCCAGCCAGGTTGTAGATTTCGTCAGGCTGCACTTTGGTCAACACTTGCAGGACGCTCCTGAAGTCGTTGAGTGCCATGGAGTGAAAAGTGATTCTATCCTTGATGTCCAGTAACTGAAGATTATAAAACTTGGACATTTGGGCGTCACGCGCCGTGCCGTGAACATCGTAACCTTTTTTAAGCAGCAGGCGGGCAAGATATGCGCCATCCTGCCCCGTCACGCCACTAATTAAAGCCTTCTTTTGTGACATTACCCCCCCCGCGCCAGCATTTTAATTTTCTACAGCAACCGGCAATTCATACCCATGTTTTTTAAGTAGTGCATGACGTTGGGCTATTTTGAGATCTTCCGCAACCATTTCCGCGCACATATCCTGAACGGTAATTTGCGGAACCCAGCCAAGTTTCTCCTTTGCCTTTGAAGGATCACCTAGGAGGGTTTCTACCTCTGATGGTCTGAAATAGCGAGGATCAATACGTACCAGAATATCTCCAGGCCTTACCGCAGGAGCCTTGTCACCTTGTACAGAAACTACGCAGCCTATTTCATCCACCCCTTCACCATCAAACGTCAGGGTAATACCCAACTCTTCGGCAGACCAGGCGATAAACTGCCTGACAGTATATTGAACTCCGGTGGCTATGACAAAATCTTCAGCTTTGTCCTGCTGTAGCATAAGCCACTGCATTTTCACATAATCTTTGGCATGCCCCCAATCGCGTAATGAATCGATGTTACCCATATACAGGCATTCTTCAACACCTTGAGCAATGTTGGCAAGTCCTCTGGTTATTTTTCGTGTAACAAATGTTTCGCCACGCCGTGGTGACTCGTGATTGAAAAGGATTCCATTGCAGGCATACATGCCATACGCTTCACGATAGTTGACAGTAATCCAGTAGGCATACATTTTTGCTACAGCGTAGGGGGATCGTGGATAGAAAGGAGTTGTTTCTTTTTGTGGGGTCTCCTGAACAAGCCCGTATAGCTCTGATGTTGATGCCTGATAGTAGCGAGTCTTGTTTTGTAAGCCGAGCAATCGTATCGCTTCCAGAATACGCAGTGAGCCTACAGCATCTACGTCGGCAGTGTACTCTGGCGACTCAAAACTGACGGCAACATGGGATTGTGCGCCCAGGTTGTACATCTCATCCGGCTGTACTTCCTGCAGAATACGGGTAAGGTTTGAAGAATCGGTCAAATCACCATAATGAAGCCTGAAGTGAGCGTTCTTTATGTGTGGGTCTTGATAGATATGATCAACACGCTGGGTGTTGAACGATGAGGCTCGACGCTTGATGCCATGGACTTCGTACCCTTTTTCGAGAAGAAATTCCGCCAAATACGAACCGTCCTGACCGGTGATGCCTGTGATTAATGCTTTTTTCATAATCCCTCCTCTATAATAGCCAATGTATCAGCTAGTTGTCACATTTACTTTGGCCAAAATTTGGTTATATATATTTTCTACCATGTCAGTTGTGTGTTCCCAACTATGATGATTCAAAACAAACTCGCGCGCACTAGTTCCAATTTTTTGAGCGGTTTTTACACAAGTCAGACATTCAACTACTTGCTCTACAAAATCATCTGCAGTTTCTGCAAGCAGCAACTCAACCTTGTCCTTCGCTTTGATGTCGCCTAATCCAAGTGCATTTGTAACAACCGGCAAACCGCATGACATCGCTTCCAGTATTTTAAATTGCATTCCCGATCCTGACTGCATGGGGGCAACCGCGAGTGACGCCCGTGTTAATATGTCGGGCATCGATTCGACAAAACCGGTGACGGTAATTCCCGGCTGGTTCCCTAGCTCGCAGATATCCGCAGGGGGACGGTTCCCGGCGACCACGAAGGAAACATTGGGAACTTTTTCCCGGATGCGAAGGAAACAGTTCTCCGCGAACCACTTAACAGCCTGTATATTCGGCCCGTAAAACATATTGCCCGAAAAAATGATGGTCGGATTATCAACAGGCACGGGCCTGGGCGCGAACTGTTCCGTATCTATTCCCAAAGGGACAACGTCCACGTTTGCCGATGAAATGTAATTTTTATCCTTGTTTGAAACAACGATCAACCGGTCCAATTGTTTGCATATGTCTGTTTCATAATGAGTTAGACGCCGCAGCTCTTCCTGCAAAAGCCATTTGTGAGGTGCGCGGACAATGTCAACCCGGCGCTTGAAATTTAACTGCATGGAATCAATCAGATCCAGAACTATCGGAACGGGCAAATCCCGGCAAAAAGGAGCGAGTCGTAACATAAAAGCGTGAATCAGATCGAACCGTTCATCGGCTAGCAGATTATTCAGGCATTCTCTGAACTCTCCAGATTTATAGTACAGCACCTGAAACGGCAAGCGTGAAACGGGTCCGAGTAATGCCATGTTTTTAAAAGACTTCCACTTCTGAAGCTTCACCGTGTGGACTGAGTGGCAAAACTGTTTCAATGCCTCGATTCCGGCCAAATCCTCGTCATGCTCGTAAAAGGAGAGCAGGGTTATCTCGTGTTTTCTGCCCAGGACACGCATACGATGAAACGGCACGGACTGATCGCCCCTGTGAGGAGGATAGGGGAAGCGAGGTGTGACAAAAAGCAACTTCATTTAGGCAATCCTCTTAAGCGAGTGTTCTGTATATTTCAAGGGTTTCCTCAGCCATTTTCCGCCAGGAAAACTTTTTTACCTGGCTGAAGCCGCGCTCAATGTAATCACTGCGGGTCTGTTTGTCGCGAAGCATCAGGAGCAATGCGCTCTTGAGCTGCTCATCATCGTAAGGATCAATGAGCATCGCGGCGTCTCCCACGACTTCGGGAATTGAGGTACTGTTTGAAGATATTACCGGTGTACCGCATGACATGGCCTCAAGCGGCGGAAGACCAAATCCCTCATAAAGTGAGGGGTAGAGAAAAATTTTAGCACGGTTGTAAAGACAAACCAAATCTTCTTCAGTGACAAAATCCAGGAAAATGACATCATCCTTGTATTTTGAGCCGGCTACCATTTTAAAAAATAGCGTGTTCTGCCAGTTGCGCAATCCGGAAACCACCAGTTGTTCCGGAATAAAGTGTTCAGATTTCAACTCCAGAAATGTTCTGATAACTCGCTCAGTGTTCTTGCGAGGGTCCGTTGCGCCCAGCGTGAATATAAAGTCGCTATGTATGTTGAATTTCTCTTGCAATCCTATAAAAAGCGCATCATTTTCACAGGGTACAAAACGGTCATCGGCGGCCAGATAAATAACGGCAACATCTTCATCGCGAAGAGCTGTGAGGTAATGCATCATATCCAGCTTTGAAAAACCGGAGATGGTAATCGCTTTGGATATATTGCCGACAGTCCGTGGGACAATGAACTTCCGATAAAGCCTTCCCAGCTTTTGATTCGTTGAGTAGGATTGAGGTAACTCGCTATAATCCTTTAGGAACATCACATCCATGATTGACGAAACAAGTTTTACGCCCCGTGGCATTTTAATCGGAGCAGTGTTGCCAAGACAATGAAGAATATCAAGGTTGTCTTTTTTAGCCTGAAGCGGCAGTAAAAACTGTTCCCACAACAGGTAGTTAGCCGGAGTGAGAGTCTTGACGAGAAAATTTGGTCGGTCGGGAAGAATCCCTTCTGTGTCAACTTTGTCAATGTATAAAATATACTTATTTTCAGTATCTATCTGTGCGAGATTTAGCATTAAATTTGATGAATAGTTACCGATCCCCCTGCGATTGCGCACCGCGAATCTTGCATCTATACCAATTATCATAATTAATGTACCACTTCTTCGCAGACTGCTATTATTTGTTTACACATGGATTGCCAGGTGAATTGTTTAGCACGCAGCAGTCCTTTTTCGCTCCTGGTTTTACGCGCTTCTTTATCATCCAGAATATTCTTGATGGCTGATGCTATCGCGGATACGTCATTGGGATCGACATACGCAACAGCATCTCCACCGACTTCAGGCAAAGACGAGCCATTGGAAGTAACGACAGGAACGCCATATGTCATTGCTTCTAACACCGGCAACCCAAAACCTTCATACAGCGAAGGGAAAGCGACCAGTTCAGCATTTTTGTAGAGGTAAGGGATGTCTTCATCAGGCACGTAACCGGTCAAAATAATCTTGCCGTGCAAAAGCCCATCATCAAATTTCAGCCCCCTCCACTCTTTACCTATTATGACCAAATGAACATCGGAAATTGAATTCGGTAGGATATTAAAAGCCTGAATAAGTCGGACATTGTTTTTCCGAGGCTCAGTTGACCCAAAGGCCAGAATATATTTACCCTTTATCCGATATTTAGTAAGCACTTCGATCTTGTTATCCTTTGCTGGCTCGGAAGACCCGAGATCTATCACACGTACTTTTTCTTCATCGATGGGAAAATACCTTAGCAGGTCGTTCTTTGAGCATGATGATATCGTCAGGATTTTGTCAGATCTCATGATCGAGTGACGGATGGACATTTTGTAGTACAACTGATGGAGTGAACTCTTGAAAAATGAGGTCGCGTAAATCAACGGAATGAGATCGCAAATTAAAGCGATTTTCTTGGTACCGAAGTTAAACAGCGGAACGTCTCTGTCTAAAAAGGTAATATATAAATCATAGTTACCTTTATAGAACTGTAATGGCATATAGACATTGGTCCACACAAGTTTATTGAGATTACATTTGAATTTGAAATTGTTGTCAGAAAGCAGTCCTGTCAATTTAGCCGGGGCCGCATCAAAAAAGAATGTATAGTCGTTACTCGAATCAATTTCTTGGATATGCTTTATGAAGTTGTATACTACGGTGCCTATCCCCATAGTATTCCACAAGGCAGGACGCCCATCAACTGCAATTCGCAATTTCTCCAATTCGACCTCTCAATCACAACTGATTAAATACCGGCAATCTTTTTGTTAAGTTTTTCCATTCCGGTCAAATTTAGAAATATTATCAGTGCATTTCGCCACTGGCCTCGATATATTCTGCCCAGTATCGAGCAGACCAAACTCAGATAGACCATTGGCAGGGCGTTCGGATAAAATTTCCTCATCACTTTCAATCTGTTCCTGGAATTGTAGAATGAAAGAGTGCGACTTTGATTATTTGACCAGCTTCCACTGCCCACGCTTCCGCCTTCTTTATGATAAACCACACTTCCGGCGGCATAAGCCAGACGATAAAAAATTTTGGCCCTCAATGCCCAATCGATCTCTTCATAATACAAAAAGTAATCTTCGCTGATCAGACCTATCTTGGACAAAAAAGAGTCTGAGACCAGCATCGAAGCGCCCAAAACGCAGTCCAGCTTGTCTTCAACGAGACCGGCATCAACCGCGGCATTAGCATCGGAAAGATGCCCGATGAGTTGCGTCGTGCCAGTTGCTTTATTGAAAGTAGCGCCACCATACGCCTGAACCTTAGCCGGATCATGATAATATAAAACTGTGGAACCGCATATCCCCAGGTCCTGGCCACCCTGCATGCGCCTGACCAGATGCACCAGTGCATCGCGCTTCACAACGGTATCATTATTTAGAATCCAGACATAGCCGAAGTCTCCTCTTGAGAGAGCGTAACGTAACCCCACATTGTTGCCACCTGCAAACCCTAAATTGGAACCGTTTCGTATCAGTACCAGTCGCGCAGAGCAATCTTCTCTCTTTCCGCCTTGTTCTGCCACTTCACGACTGTACTCGACGTAATTGACAGGCTTGGTGATTTCAAGGCCGAGCTGAAACGGTATCGCGCCTTTTTCTGATTGGCTTGCGGCTACGCCGCTGTCGGCCCACGTCTTGATAAAGTGCAAAGATTGATCGCTTGAGCCGTTATCACAGACGATTATTCTGTAGTTGGAATAATCGGTACTGAGAACACTTTCAAGGCACGCAATCGTGTCTTCCCAACCATTCCAATTAAGAACCAATATGTAGACTAGCGGGTCCCGACTAGACATGATGTTGTGCAAGTGATCCGGGCAGACCCTTAGCAACCATGGGTTTAGAGCCCTTATCGAATATGTAAACAACTATAATCAAAGGTAATAATACAAGCAAAGTACTGTCGAGATTGCCAACCACCGAACCTATATCAGACTCTATCCCCATAATTGGAAGCGATACCAGCATGTAAATCAGTCCGGAAAAGATCGTTGGACTGCACAAGAAATAGAGTCTATTTCTGACAAAACTCAGTACAAAGCCGATGCCAAAAGAAAAAAGGATAGAACCGTAAAATCCGAAATAGACTAAACCAAAGACGTTGTGACGGGGGTTTGGCCCTACCGTATCGGACTCCGGGACAAGATAACGAAAGAGTTCTATACCCAGGGTAGTGGGCAAGTTCTCCCAGGAAACTATCCGGAACAAACCTATGAAATCCTGGAAAATAACCAAAAAAGGATTATGCCACTGCATGTATTCGATCACCGCGTAGGGATAAGCATTTACATAAACATCGCCACTGAGGACTAAACGGTTGACAAAGGCAATAAGCCCGACTTTTTCTCCGTATTGCCCCATATCTTGAATTAAGGCAACGGATATTGCTACGACAACCGCAAAAGACAGCATCAAATATTGGTATTTTTTTATTTTGTAAAAAAATTCAGCACGCCCATTCATCCTGAGAGAGAAAATGCTATAGTAAAATACAACCGATAGCAATGTCAAAAACGAGGATTTGCTGCCGGACAACACCGAATTGGTAATTACATTAAAAAGCACGAAAACGTCGTAAAGTCGCAAGAATATATTACCCTTCCAATTATTGAACCTGTGGATCAAGAGAAAAATAGTTACAAGTGCCGTGACATAAATAATCCGACTAATGACACCAAAGCCGGAATCCGATATGTAAAAGTCCAATCTGCTCTTATACAGAAGGGGTATGCCGCCAACTGAGTAAGAGACTATTTGCGATATTATATAAACAAGACTGGAAACAATATAAAGTCTGGGGATGAATGTATTAGTGCTCCTGTTTTTACTGCAATTCGATGCAGATGGACGGATTTTCAAAAGGTTGAGCGGCCTGAAAACCCTGAATCCCAACACAAAAGCGGCCTGGGTGAAAAGATAACTCAGGAAGTATTGAAGAGAGATAACATCTTTATAAAACATGAAAACGACGATAGTCCCGCCGAAGCACGAATACAATGTATAGAGAAACAAAGGGTCGAGGATCGTGTAAATGTATTTTCGTACCAGGTAAAAATAGCCGCAGGTGTAACACACCAGAATAGCGAAATAGATATAAAAGTCATCAAGCAGATATTTCATGAATTCTATTGAAAGCATGGCAGACTATTCCCGGTTCAGTGCTTCAAGCACACGTTGCTTTGATAAATACAGAAATATCCTTATCCTGTATCTGATATAGTCACAGGTGGAATAATTATCTCGGACTATAAATTTCAGTTCACGATCAAATACTGGATCTTTAGCAGTAAAACTGTACCCGCCCGTGTCATTGTATATACAGATAAGTACCGGGACGTATTCGAAAGCAAATGACTTGTCTCCGTAGCAGATCAAGTTAAGCGCATGGTCGGCCAAAACTTTGTATTTTGTCTGGTATAAGTGCTTTTTAAACACTCCAGCAGGATAAAAAATAGCCTGGTGACAAATATTAAGGTATACCAACTCATAACCGGTCAACTTTCCGGTATAAAGCGCGTGCTTACCGGGCATGTAAACATCGCCATAGTAAATAGTCGATTTGTCAGACATTAGTTTGACTATGTTATGAATACTATCTAAAAGCCTGTCATCTGCCCCGAGGAAATAAAGCCAATCTCCTTTTGCCAGAGCAGCGGCTTTATTCATCGCATCGTAAATACCAGCATCTTTCTCGCTAACCCAATAATCGATATTCCCTTCATATTTTTCAATAATATCTACAGTGCCGTCCGTTGACCCTCCGTCTATAATGATATATTCGATATTATCATAGCTCTGGTTGATCACGCTCAGAATGGTCTTTTCAAGGGACTGGACAGAGCTGAAGACCACGGTAATCACAGTTATCAACGGCTTACCAGAGATTGATCGTTTGGAACAGCCCTTGGTGCGCAGTCCGCCCTCAGTTTTGCAGGCATCACTTCTCATGTTTTATCAAGAACGCCGAGATCGGAACTTAATTCTAACGTCTCCATGTTCTCCCTCGATCTGAACAATTTGCGATATGTTCTGGAAAATATCAACAGTACAGCTTTAGCACCGAACTGAATCCGCTCCAACCGGGTACCAGTTCCTTCGTACCTTGTCAAGAATTGTTCGACATCAATCCATGACATGGTCAATCTGGCTTCGGTTGTCCATTGCCAGACCAGATAGTCGTACCATAAAGAAGTAGAAACGCGTTTCGAGAAATACCAGGATAAGGCCGCCCGGTACCCCTCCAGGACCTCGTTGTTTGAATTGGTGATCGAGATGGAACGGGAATGAGCCCGAAACAAAACAAGCGGCTCCGCGATGGCAGCAAATGCCGTATAATCAAGAGCCGTTAGTGCGTACAGCATGATATCCGGTCCAGCCCCGTGACGCCAGAACTCATGCCGACGGCAGGTTGGCAATGTATCGTGAAGATTTTTACGGATATCCGCAGTCCTGAACAGTGCTGCTCCCGGGCTGAATGGCATTCTTTCCCGTATCAGCAGGTCATGATACTCATCAATCGAATATTTGGTCTTCGCGCCAATTTGGTACCCGACGGTTCCCCTTCCCATAGCATCGCCTATGTAAGCCGCAGTGAAGACAAAAGCGATGTCCGGATCTTGTAACAGGGGCAGACAGTGGGCGATGAAGTCAGGAGCCATCAGATCATCGCTGAACAGTATCTTTGAATATTCTCCGCGAGCCTCTTCAGCGCACTTGCGCCAGTTGCGTACGGGCCCGAGATTGTTCACGTTCTGAAAAGCCCTGACCCTGGCATCCAGCCTGGCCATTTCCTGGACTATCGCCCACGTCCCATCAGTACTGGCATTATCAACGACAATAACTTCAATGTCGGCATATGTTTGATCAAGCGCAGACTGGATACACTCACCGATGAAATCTTCACGATTATAGGTTGGAATCAGGATGCTTACAGTATAATTTTTCATTTGCGGAGATCTTTACCATAGCAAAAGGTTGGCAACATACTCAAATAGTGTGTAATTGAAACTTTTACTAAAAATCGCAATCTGGCAAATTTAAGTTTCAAAAACAGACTGATTCCGCTGTTGTTAACCTTGTTTTCTTGAAATACTCTTTTTATGACATTGTAGCTGATGGAATCATACAGGCTGCTAATAAACAGGACATATCTTCGAACCAGATCGTTTACAAGGTTCTCATCAGCAAAGGATTCAACCGATGACCGCAGGTATCTTGAACTTGTAATGATTTGGGACTCATCCATATTCATGACGATATTATTAGTGTGAAATAGATAAAAAACAGATGGAATATTGTAACAATAGACATTACCAATTGACATAAGCTTCATCCAAAGTTCAATATCAGAGTACAATATATCATTTGAGTAAAAGGCATTACTTTCCAAAGCCGCAGTCCTTTCGAACAAATTGGCAATTGTTGGAATGAATAGGCCGTCCATAAAGTCCTTAATGAAATCTTTACCGTCAATCATGCCCGAGTGATTTGATGCGCCAATCTGTTTTTTACCTGGATAGCCGAGAATACAATCGGTAACGACCAACTTGACGTCGAAACCCAAGGCAATTCCTACTGCATCCTCGATGTAAAACGGATTAATTAAAAAGTCATCGTCGGGGAGAAGAATGCAATATCTGCCCTCAGCTATAGACAGCGCTTTCCTCCAGTTTAAAATCGGGCCAATATTATCGATATTCTTGACATATACTATTCGATCCTCATCAATTTCGGCAATGACTGCTTTGGTTTCATCGCCATGAGAATTGTCAGTTATGACTATTTCGATATTTTTATAGGTTTGAGCCAGCGCCGATTTTATCGCTTTTACCACCAGCTGATGGCGGTTGCACGTCGGTATCAGGATGCTGACTAACGGCTCCATACACCCACGTCCTCGAACTTGATTATCTTAGCGGTCTGATACGGGCCGAGGAATACGCCGGGAAGCAGCGATAAGATCGTTCCGATGAGGATTGAGCAGGTACCCAATGTGGTATAGTTGGCAACCAGTATGCTCACCGGGATGTTGAACAACATGGCAATAACAGATACAATCCAGGAGATTCTGATTTTATGCACGCCGTTCAGAAAACCTGCAAAAATACTGTTCCAAGCGGAAACCAGAACGAACACACCCATGCTCACGATGAGAGACGCAGATACTTTTATATCTTTGCCGATCCACATTGCAATGGCCGGCTTAGCTATCAGCATCAGAATAATTACAGCCAAAGCAACGCCCCCAAATATCATGAGCTGTTTTCGCATTACACCTTTAATCCAAGTGATGTCTCCACGATGGTAGGCATCGGTATAGGATGACCACAAAGGTGCTGTAATGAGAGAGTGGATGATTGTGACTATACTGAACAGTTTAAAAACTACATCGTACTGGGTTACGTACAGAGGGCCAAAAAGCTGGGTGATGAGCATTTTATCGGTTGTGAAAATCAGCAGTACTGCTATCTGTATGGTAAAGAATTGCAAACCCATGGAAAGCAGTGGGCGGATGTGCTGGCTGTCTAAGGAAAACCTGGGGACAAGCCCCGGGGCTTGTCGGTAAAACCAGGTACTCAGCAATATATTTGAAGTAACCAGGGCGACGCCATACACTGCAGCCAGACTGAGTAAAGACGAATTCGTGGTTTTTGTTAAGGTAAACACAAAAGCCAGCGACAATGCATTGGTCAAAAATTGACCAAAAACCACCACCGATGTCTTTTGAACAGCATTAAGTACCTGGATAATAAGGCTGACCCAAAAGTTAATAAAAACAAAAAAAGCCGCAATAAGAACGGTGGATCTCAATGCCGGCTCGGGTATCGAATGAATGTTGAACACCCTCTGCCACGGAACCAGGAATGCCGCCAGCGCCATAACAGCAAACAAGGAAATCGAAATTAGACCGATCAGCGTATAGGCAGAGGAAATATAACTCAAAGCTTCATGGTCCTCGTTTTTAGCCAGCGATTCCGCCAGCTTGTTACGCAAACCATTTCCTAGTCCCAAATCAAAAAAAACGATCCATGACATGACTGACAACAGAGTAGACCAAACGCCAAATTTTTCCTGCCCAAGGTAGCCAATCATCATGGGAATGGTAAAAAACGAGGCGGCAATTGCCAATCCCTTGAAGATTACAGATCCTTTTATTTGGCGTATGTAGTTTCTCGTTCTATCCTGCGAAATGATATGGGTCATTATGGCTGATTCACCCAGGCGAGCATGCGTTTCACCCCATCCCGTGCCGAAACCATGGGTTCCCAGCCAATAACGGCCTTCACCTTTGCCAGATCCGCTACAAAAACGCGCTGGTCGCTGTCACGGGGAGCCAGCCTGGTGTAACGCAACTTCACCCCGCCAAACTCCTCTAGCAGCCCAAATAATTCCAACAAAGAGAGACTGTTTTTAATACCGCCGCCGATGTTAAACGCCTTCCCCTTCGCCGCTTCCATATGGTCCATTGCCGAGAAATAAAGGCTGATTATGTCATCGGCATGCAGCACGTCTCGCACCTGCTTCCCGTTGCCGGAGATGGTGAACGGCTCTTTGAGGGTGCCGTTTTGCGTGGCGGCCGCCTGCTGGCAAAACCATCCGATCCATCCCTGGTCGTAGGTGGCGAACTGCCGGCCGCCGTACATGGAGGAATGCCGGAATACCACGGTCCTGAGCCCGAAGATGCGGGCGTAATCGAGCATGTACTGGTCTGCGGCACCTTTTGAACAGCCGTAGGGAGAGTGAAAGTCAAGCGGTGTCAGCTCGTCGAAGCCGGCGGGCTTGTCCACGCATTCGTAGCGGGCGTCGGTTTCGCAATAGGCATATTGTTCAAGATCGCCGTAGACCTTGTTGGTGGAGGAATAGATAACGGCCGCTTCCGGTGCGTGGAGCCTCACCGCCTCCAGCAGATTATGGGTGCCGATGGCATTGATCTCGAAATCCACGCGCGGGTTAACAATCGAGGTGGTCATTGCCACCTGGCCGGCCAGGTGGAACACTGCCTCAGGCCGGAAATCCTGTATCAGCCTGGATATGTCGTTCTGGTTACGGATATCGCCATGTACAAACCGAAATGTGCCGTTATCTTTCAACCAAGCCAGGTTGTGCAACGAGCCTTCGCGGTACAAGTTGTCAAAGACAACAACCTCTAGCCCCTTTCCAATGGCGTATGCCGCAAGGTTGCTCCCCAGGAATCCGCATCCGCCGGTAATTAATAACTTCATATCAGGTTCTTCTCCGTTTCGATAGTTATTGCTAGGCCTGCTTCCAAGGTGATTTGCGGCTTCCACCCAAGTTGTAATAGAAACGAAATATCGGCAGCCGACTGCATGATCTCATGTTCCCGATAGGGAGTCGCTCCAAAATCAAGCTTGGTGGTTGAGCTGCAGCGCCTGTGAACCAGTTCAACAAATTCACGAACAGTAACGGCATCACCCGAACCGAGGCCCACATTCACATACCGTCTAGGTAGCGATGTCTGCTGTTCTAGCATCTGGATATATGCACTCACTGTATCATCAACGTAAACAAAATCGCGCAGTTGTTCGCCCGGCGTCAATGCTATGGCGGGCACATTTCTCAGACATTGACGAATAATGTGGGTGGTGAATTTGCTCGGGTCGTCATGAGGTCCGTACATATGTTCCAACCTGATATTAACAAAGCGGGTGCCGCATTGTCCTGAAACTAATTTCCCCCATTCGGCAAACTGTTTTTTGGATAAGGCATACAGGTTGAGGTATGGGTAAAGAATAGTATCAGTATTGAAAAATGTACCGGTGTTGAAATAGCTGGCTGCATCCAGCAACCGCACCGGGAATTTAGTGTTGGCATCAAAAATGGCTGCCGATGATTCACCATTGCGGCCATAGCAAGTTGCCGTGTGGATGATAGCATCAAAACCGTCATGGCGTTTGAACGCCTCCGAAAGATCTGGTTCTTCCGAGTAATACCAAGCGATATCATCAACAACGTTGTGAAGCCGGGAAAAAGTTGATCCGTGGCGCTTGAACGCGGCAACTTCATGGCCGTCCAACAGTAGTCGGCGGGCAAGATGACTACCCAAATATCCCGTTGCACCGGTAACCAGTACTTTCATCAGATCGCAGCCACTTTGATCGTTTCAACCATGTACCTCACCATCTCTTCCGTCATACCCGGATAGACACCGACCCAGAAAGTATCGTGCATTATCCGGTCTGTGGCACCCAGTTCACCCACAACCCGATACCCTTTTCCGTCCTTACGCATTTCATCAAAGCAGGGGTGCTTGATAAGGTTGCCGGCAAATAGCATCCTAGTCTGAATGCCTTTTGATTCAAGGTGATTGACGATCTTGTCTCTGGTGAATCCAGCTTCTTTTTTCAATGTCAGCAAAAATCCGAACCAGGAAGGATCTGAATTCTCTGTTGCTTCGGG
>Ga0209317_1001585_pt1 | contig 19171 bp, 11 predicted proteins | sample RifGroB2_FD_183994 | JGI IMG/M metagenome (GOLD analysis project Ga0209317, IMG submission 183994) | Soil microbial communities from Rifle, Colorado, USA - Groundwater B2 (SPAdes) (version 2) | ecosystem: Environmental > Terrestrial > Soil > Unclassified | place: Rifle, Colorado | collected... | reverse complement strand
GAGGGGGAGGGTTAGGGAGGGGGAACTCTGCCAATTCTTCGCAAGAAGCCACTGATTTCCCCCCTCCCAACCTCCCCCCGCTGGGGGGAGGAGAGATGGTAAAGGCAGATAGAGTTGGTACTCCTCAAAGGGGAGAGTTTTCATCCAAAGGGAATTCTCTCCTCAGTGATACTCTCCTCAGTGGTACTCCACCAAGGTCACCTGATTCCTGCCGTTCTCCTTGGACCGATAGAGCGCCTGGTCCGCTTCCTGGATCACCCATTCCGCATTCCGCTCCCGGGTCGCTAGAAGCCCCACCACACCTACGCTCAGCGTCACCTGCCCGGGCACCCCATCGATCACATGCGGCAACTGCCATGCTATCAGTTCCTGACGCAGCCTCTCGCCCAACTGCGCGGCGTTCTCAGGCGAGGTGTCAGGGAGAATTGCGGCAAATTCCTCGCCGCCGTAACGAGCGGGGAGGTCGCCGGCGCGCTTGAAGGTGGTGCGCATGATCTCACCGATCACCTGCAAACATTTGTCTCCGGCGAGATGACCATAGTGGTCGTTGTATTTCTTGAAGTAGTCGACATCACAAAGGATCAGCGACAGGTATTGGCGCGTGCGATAGGCTCGCTTGATCTCTGCGTCGAGTACCTCGTTAAAGTGCCGGCGGTTGGCGAGGCCGGTCAGACCGTCCTCCCGGGCCAGAACCTCTAGCTCCCGGTTCTTTTGACCCAACTCGACGCTCAGTTCTGCCAGCAGATCGTGGCTCCGCTTCAGCTCCAGATGGTTTTTCACCCGCGCCCGCACGATCGGAGGGCTGATCGGCTTAGTTATGTAGTCGATCGCGCCGCAATTGAGCCCTTTCGCCTCATCCTTCTCACTCCCCATGGCGGTGATGAAGATCACTGGTATATGCGCGGTCTGCGGGTCGCCCTTGAGGAGTGCGCAGACCTGGTAGCCGTCCATGTCCGGCATCATGATGTCCAGCAGGATCAGGTCCGGCATCTCCTGCTTGACGATCCGGACACCGTCAGGGCCGTTCTTGGCGAAGAAGGTATCGTACTCCTTTTGCAGAATCTGATGCAGGATCTCGATGTTCGCCAGGGTGTCGTCGACGATCAGGATCTTTTGTCTTTTCTGCTGCCTGACAAGTTTCAGGGTCATAGCGATATCTCCAATTCCTGCATGATGGCCCGAAGCAGCCGAGAAGCATCGCTGAAATCCAGACGCTGCAGCGTCGCTTCCAGCTTATCCCCCAGCTTTGCCGGCAGCAGTGGCCTCATCTCATCCCACACACCCAGTGCCTGAAGGTTGTGCGCCTCAAGCAGCGGCGCCAGGGTGCGGGCCCACGCCGCTATCTCGTCCCGCTCATGAGATGCCACGGCCGGCAGGCTCGCCGATTGTCCGGGTCGCGGACGCTCACCGGATCCCGGGGCTTGCTCGCTGCAGTATGCGCAAGACGCTATCCCCTCATGAGGTAGCACCTGTTGCGCGCCGGGGACCCGGCCCGGCCCGGCGGAACCATCCTGATCCCCAAGGAGCAGGATCGCGTCCAGCACCTCGTTTAGCTTATCCTCGAACAGCTGCAGGGCCGGCTGCAGCGACTCGGCATCCTCCAGCTGCATGGCGACTTCCAGCAGGCGAGCTGCATTGCCGAGCTCGGTGGCGCCGAGGTTGCCACCCACCCCTTTCACGGTATGCACCAGACGGCGCGCCAGCTGAAATTCGCGCTGCGACAGGGCTTCATGCAGTTGGTCCAAGACGCCCAGATTTTCGCTGCGAAAACTGGTCAGAAGCCTGCGCAGCAGCGGCGCACTCTCCACGGTCCTCATGGCCCGCCCCAGATCGATGCCGGGCAGCTGCTCCGGGATCCCGGCCAGCTCGACCCGCACCGCTTCAAGTTGAGCCGGTTCCGGCCGGCGATCCGCCTGGGTAGCGACCCACCGGCTCAGGGTAGCGAACAGCTCGGCCACGTCGATTGGTTTATTCACCTGATCGTCCATCCCCGCTTCGATGCAGAGCTCGCGATCCTGAGGCAGGGCACTCGCCGTCATGGCTATGATCGGCAACTGGTCGAAGGCAGGGTAGAGGCGAATGCGCCGGGTTGCCTCCAATCCATCCATAACAGGCATGTGCACGTCCATCAAGACGGCATGATAGTCGATGCCGGAGGCGGTCACACGCTGCAGGGCCTCGGCGCCGTTTTGGGCTACCTCAACCTGCATCCCGCGCCGCTCCAGAAGTTCCTTGGCCACCTCCTGGTTGATCAGGTTGTCCTCCACAAGCAGCACGCGCACCCCGGAGAGATTACGCGCAGAGTGCAGCGGTGTAGCGGCCTCGGCACTGCTTGCTGCGGCAGTCGCTGCCTGCTCTGCGGATTGGCGCTGGAAACTCAGCACGAAGCTGAAGGTGCTCCCCTCCCCCTGCTCGCTCGCCGCCCAGATATACCCTCCCATAAGCTCCACCAATTGTTTGCTTATGGCGAGGCCGAGCCCGGTCCCGCCGTACCTGCGGGTGGTCGAGCTGTCCGCCTGGGTGAAGGCGTTGAAGAGCGCGGCCTGCTGCTGCGGCGCCATCCCGATGCCGGTATCGGCCACGGAAAAACGCAGGGTGACCTCACCCTCCGCCTCGTCTGCCGACAGCAGTGCCACCTCAACCTTGACGCTCCCTTTTTCGGTAAATTTCACCGCGTTACTGGTGAGATTGAGCAGCACCTGGCTCAGACGCAGCGGGTCGCCCACCAGGAAATCCGGCACCTCCGGTGAGCTCTTCATCCTGAGTTCGACCTGTTTATCATGCAATGTGGCTGCGGCCACGGCGGAAATATCCTCAAGGACCGCAGAGAGCCGGAAGGGTACCCTTTCCAGTTCCATCTTCCCCGCCTCGATCTTGGAGAAGTCCAGGATGTCGTTGATCAGCTTAAGCAGCATGGTCGAGGCGGTCTGGGCCTTGCCGAGGTAATTTTTCTGCCGCTCGTCGAGCCCGCTTTCCTGCAGAAGGTAGAGCATGCCGAGCGCCGCGTTCATCGGGGTGCGGATCTCGTGGCTCATGTTGGCAAGGAACTCGCTCTTGGCCCTGGTTGCAGCCTCGGCCGCGGCAGTAGCCTGGCGCAGTTCCTCCTCGGCCAGTTTCCTGGTGGTGATGTCGAAGAAGGTAATGACGCCCCCCACCACCTCGCCGTCACAGCGCTGCGGATAAGACCAGTATTCCGCGGCGAAATAGGAGCCGTCGGCGCGCCAAAAGATCTCGTCGTCGACATGAACGCCGGCCTCTCCCTGCAGCACCCGGCAAAGCGGGCACGTTTCACTCGGGTAGCTCGACCCGTCCGGTAAGGAATGGTGGATCAACCGGTGCATGTTGTGGCCCAGCAGTTCGTCGGGGTGCCCGTAGCCCAGAAGCCTGGCGCAGGCCGGGTTGGCGAAGGTGCAGGCGCCCGTGAGGTCGATGCCGTAGATGGCTTCGGCGGTCGACTCCAGCAGGAGACGGATCCGCTCGTCGCTTCGGTTCAGCGCCTCCTGAGCCTGCTTGCGTTCGGTGATGTCCTCCTTCACCCCCACGAAATGGGTGATCTCTCCCGAAGGCCCCTTGACCGGCGAGATCGAGGCCGATTCCCAGTACAGCTCGCCGTTTTTGCGCCGGTTGCGCATTTCGCCGCGCCACTCCTTGCCGGACAGGATGGTATTCCAAAGGTCGCTGAAAAACTGGGGAGGATGCCACTCCGACTTGATCAGGCTCGGTTTTTTGCCGATCACCTCGGAAGACAGGAAGCCGGTGACCTTGGTGAAGTTCGGGTTCACGTACTCTATGATCCCCTCGCGGTTGGTGATCATCACCGTTACCGGCATCTGCTCGATGGCAAGCGAGAGCTTTTGCAGCGACTCTTCGGCCTGCTTGCGCTCCGTTATGTCCCTCAGCGTCTCGATGGCGGCGATCACCTTCCGTTCCGCATTACGGATCGGCGCCGCATCGAAACAGAGGAAGCGCGCTTTGCCGTTCAGGGCGGGAAACCACCCTTCGGCGCAGAGCCCTTCCGAGGCGAGCAGCGACCGGGTCCAGGCGCCGTAATAGGCGGAGAGCTCGCCCAGGCTCTCGTCGATCACCAGGTTGGCAAGCACCGGCCGCTGCTCCGGATAAAAAGCCTTCCAGGGCTGATCGGTCCCCAGCACCTGCGAAGCCAGCATCCCGGTGAGCTCTTCGCAGGCCCGGTTCCAGATGATGACCCGGTGCTGGTAATCGAGCACATAGGTGGCAACCGACGAATTCTGCAGCAGGTTCTCGCTGAACGCCTCCTGCGCCAGGGCCGCCTCCTTCTGCCGGTGCGCCTCGTGCACCATCCGGTTGAAAACGAGAGCCAGGGTGCCGATCTCGTCGCGCGTATGGATTAGAATCGGCTCAGGCTCCTGCTCCTGGCCGGTGATCCCCTCCACGTGGCGGATGAAGGTAACCAGGGGAGCGGTCAGGTGGCGCATGAAGAGCCAACTCACCAGAACCGTGCAAAGCACAGCAACGATCAGGGCACCCAGCAGGTACGACTTGGCGCGGTGCAGCGGCCCGTAGGCCTCGCTTTGGGGGAAATCGGCTGCCAGTATCCAGCCGGTAGTCTTCAACTGCTTGAAGGAACTGAGCATGTTTTGGTCCCGGGAGGTGACGGTCTCGCCGGTCCCCTGATACCCCCTTGTGGCAGCGTCGAAAAGCAGGTTCACACCCGGGGAGACGTCCTGCTTCAGGATCCGGCTGCGGTCCGGATGGACGATGATGGTCCTTTCCTTGTTGAAGAGGTAGAGATACCCCTTGTCCCCGACCTTCGCCCGGGCCAGTTTTCCCAGGAAGTTCTCCTTCAGGAGGTCGTTGGACCCGCCCAGCATGCCGATCAGCTTACCCTTGGCATCAAATATCGGGGCAATGAACATGACCGTAGGGTGCCGGTACTGCTGAGTCGAGTAATAGGGTTCCGATATAACCGTTTTCCCGGTTCGGATGGCCTTCTGGTAGTAATCCCGGAAGGAATAATCCCGGCCGATCAGCCGAGGCTCCACCGGATTGGCGGCGAGGAGTTCTCCTTTAGCTGAAAAAAGGTGCATACCGCTGTCGAAGACCGCAAGCGTATCCGGACGGTTCTCCAGGAAGCGCTGCGCCAGTTGCGGGTTCTGCAGCACCTCCGGCGTCACGGTACCGGCCAGGGCTGTCAGTTGCAGCTTTGTGGTTTGGATCTTGCCGTCGATCTCCTCGGCCATGTTGGAGAGCATGGTGAACTGCTGCCCTGAAACGGTGGCACGGAACTGCTCCTCGAGATACCAGGAGGCGCAGAGCGTCATCAGGGAAAGTATCACCGCCACCAGCAGAGAGACCACCAGGCTCATCTTATTTGTCAGACTCAGTTTATCCATTCATTAGACTCGAAACTTTCAGTTGGCAGACCTGAGGTCTGCGGGTTGCCGCCGGAGGAACCGATAGCACCTGCCGACGGGCGACAAGCACCCGGCTGGTCAGAGCGGGTATCGGTGTTGTGCTTCTATTCGGACGGCAGGGGAAAAGCTTTAATGATAACAATCGGGCGGGGACGTGGAGGAAAGCGGATGCAGAGGGGGAGGCGTGGATGCCCGCCTAGGGGTATCCCTACAAAGAGCTCAGGCGCCAACATCTGCAGGGGCAGCACATGCGGAGGGTCAAAGGGGCTCACATGCCTATTTCAGGTAAGGTGGGCAGGGGCTGCCCACCCTACAGTCTCTAAGATCCCGGATACGGGGTCCCCCCCTTTAGCAAAGGGGGGACAGGGGGGATTGCCTTTGAAGTTCCTCCGAAGCGCTGATCTTGCCAACCCCTTTAAGCTCTCCCTCTCCCTCCGGGAAAGGGTCGGGGTGAGGGAGCCGGCGCTGATGTGCTCCCAATGCGGCATACGGGCTTTTTTCGGGGCTGCGAAGCTGTTTGCCAGAGTCATCGCTATGGCGCCGCCCTCACCCTAACCCTCTCCCGGAGGGAGAGGGGACTCTTGGAATTCCCTAGCGGAAAGAGCGAGTAGCCGGCGCCCCTTAACGTGTCCGGGATCGTCCTTGGCAAACAAGGAAACCCCTGCCTCTAGATACAAGAGCAGGGGTTTTATTTGCACAGAGAGACAGGTTTCGGGTAGCGTTTCCCGGAACCTGCCGGTACGTGCCGGCTATTGCTAGGCGGTTCGCGAGAAGCGCAACGACTGCCGAATCTTCTCGGTGAGGGTAATCACGTCGAATGGCTTCTGGAGGAAAATCACTCCCTGCTCCAGCACGCCGTGGTGCGCGATCATATCAGAGCTGTATCCGGACATATAGACGATCCCGATGCCGGGATAGAGGGCACGTACCGCAACGGATAGCTCCACCCCGTTCATCCCGGGCATGATCACATCGGTCAGCAGACAGTCGATCCGCATCTGGGTGCTGCGGCATTTCTCCAGCGCTTCCTGCGGCGAGGCCGCAACCAGCACAGAGTAGCCGATCTTTTCCAGCATCAGCTGTGCCATGAGCCGCACGGTCGATTCATCCTCGACCAACAGCACGGACCTTGCTCCGGGGCTGGCAGGCTGCTCCTGCGGCTGGTCGACGGCCTGCTCCTGCTGCAGGCGCGGAAAGTACAGGCTAAAGGCGGCACCCTGCCCCGGCGCGCTGGAAACCTCGATGAAGCCGCCATTTTGCTGCATGATACCGTACACCGTGGCGAGTCCCAGCCCGGACCCTTTGCCGACCGCTTTGGTGGTGAAAAAAGGTTCAAAAACCCGCCCCTGCAGCTTTAGATCCATCCCGACTCCGGTATCTGTCACCGTCATCAGGACATGGTCTCCCGGTCCTTTATCCGGATTTCCGGTGCGCCGGATCTTCTCGGCAGGAAGGTTTCTGGTCTCAATGCTCAAGGTGCCGCCGTCAGGCATGGCGTCGCGCGCATTGAGCGCCAGGTTCGTGATGATCTGGTTGACCTGCCCGGGGTCTATCAGCACCGGCCAGATGTCGTCAGCCGTAATCAGTTCGAGCCGCACGTCCTCGCCGATCAGGCGCCACAGGGCCTTGTCGCTATGCCTGATGAGATGGTTCAGGTCGACCCGGCGCGGTGCCATGATTTCGTTGCGCGAGAAGGCGAGCAGTTGCCGGGTCACGTCGCGGGAATGCTCGGCAGCCTTGATGATCTCGTCCAGGTATTCGTGGAACTTGACCGAATCAACCCGAACCAACCTGGACAACTCCGCGTAGCCCAGAATCACCGAAAGGCTGTTGTTGAAGTCGTGCGCCACGCCACCTGCCAGGCGCCCCACCGCCTTCATCTTCTGGGCCTGAAGCAGTTGGGCCTCCAGATAACGCTGCTCCGTGATGTCCCGGTTCAGCCCCACCATGCGCAACGGGCGGCCGGACTGGTCGCGCAGCACGAGGGCATCTATCTTGTGCGTCTTCACCGTGCCGTCGGGATGAACCAGACGGTACTCGGAATTCAGCTCCTTGCGCCCTTCCAGAGCTGCCTCGCACTCGCCAAGGAACCGGTCGGCATCTTCAGGATGCAGCGCCCTCTTCCACATCTCGTGGCTGCCGTCGAAGGATTGGGGCGTCATGCCGTAGAGCTTACACATCCGGTCGTTCCAAAGCAGCAATTCTGCCTCGATGTCCCACTCCCAGACCCCAAGCCCGGCAGATTTGGTGGCAAGATCCAGCCGACGGGTGGTCTCGAGCATCATTTCCTCGGTACGTTTGCGCTCGGTGACGTCGTGGATGAATCCCTGCCACAGGATACTGCCATCCGCCTCCTGTTTCGGTATCGAATGCCCCTCGACCCAGATTTCGCCTTTGTCGGGATGGATTACCCGGAATTCCACGCGCCATGGAGTCATGCAGTCGGCTGATTGGGCGATGCTGCGCTCCACCAGAGCCAAATCATCGTGATGAATCAGGGCGAGGATGGCCGTCGCATCCTCGGCGCACTCGGCCGACTGCATTCCAAGGACACTTTGCAGCCCCGGTCCGGCGTAGGGCAAGCAGAAGGAGCCGTCGGCCCTGCGTCTGAAAGAGTAGATCATGCCCGGCACTACGGAGGCGATGGAGGTGAGCTGTTCCTGAAGCGACAGGCGCTCGCGCATCGATTCGACGGCTGCTCTTTGTTCGGTGATGTCCTGGCAGTAGGCGATGGCATGGTCTGAGTCCAGGCGGGCGGCATGCAGCGAGACCCAGACGGTCTGACCGTCGGCTCTCAGCATGCAGGTTTCCACCTGCAGACGGCCCGCCTCAAAGAGCCGGGCGAACTCGCTTAGCACCGTCGCGTGATCCTCAATCCGGTGCACCTCCAGGATGTGCATGCGGGCGAGGGTCTCCGCTGCATAGCCCAGCAGATCGGTGGCTGCGGCATTGGAATCGACGTAGCGCCCCTCCCGATCGACCACAAGCACGGCGATCGGGGAGCTTTCCAGGTAGGAGCGAAACCTGAGGTCTCTTTCATGCAGTGCGGCACGCGCCTGCTCCCGCTCGGCGGCCAGCTTCACCTGGCTCTCCGCCTCGTTGGCACGCTTCTGGACCCGGCGCATAAATTCACAGAGTAAGCTGGCCATCAGGCAGCTCAGGAAGAAGATGCCCGTGCCGATCCAGTCGCCGAGGTGGTTGACTGATATTGAACCGACCGGATTAATGAGGAAATAAGTGGCAAAGCAGGAGGAGAGGAGAGTTACCGTGAGGCCGGCATACAACCCGCCGAAGAGTGCGGCAAACATAACCGCAGGAAAGAAGGTGACGTATGGGAAGCGTGTGCCGATTAGAGGACCTAAGCCAAGGCGCAGGCCGACGGCTGCGGCAAACATAGCTACGGCCACCACGATAGGCAGCCACGGACGACGATTCTCCAAGGAGGGAAACATGGGCACCTGCTGAAAAGCTTAAGGAACGAAATACCGCGACCCAGGTTGCAGCAACGGGCGGCCAAGACGGTGAGCTGTTAAACGGCGCCGTGGCGCAGCTCCCCGCTATAAGTTAAGGGACGCCCCCTGCGTTCACTGCGCCGGTAAAGCTTCCTGAGGCGATCATACTGCAGGTCATCGGTCGAGAGGGCGCTCTCAAAGCTGCCGGCCGGGACGCTGCTGCCGCAGGTCTGGGCAGCACAGAGTTGGGAGTAGACGCTGCTGATGGCAAAAGCGGCAGTTGTTTCCGGACCCGCAGGTAAACCTTGCAGAAAACGCCGAATTTGCGGGATGGCCTGGCTGAAACTGGCAAATGAAAACATGGAGCCTCCTTCAGGTGAAAAATGGGTCAGAGTTCAGAGCTGCAGCTTAGCTCGTCTGCCCCATCACCTTCATTAGGCATGCCAGAACCACATCCCGCTAAATCATTAGAATTTAGCGGTTAAGCTTTTGAGGTTCATTAGATGGCACCGTGAATTGTTCAAATATTGCACAGAGAAAGCACCAGTTCTTGCACAGGCAATGGTTTCAGCATGGCGGGAGCAGAGGCAGAGGTGAAGCCCAAGACCGTCTGTCTCGGTAGGTGCAGCTAAATCATTGTCTGAGGGAGCGTCAGAATTGCCCCTGATGGATCCGCGACTCGCAGCGGGTTTCTCTGACCCATAAGGGGCAACTCGACTAGATGACTGTTAAACCTTGGAACTAAGGGCGTGCTTGATATTAGCCGGAACGAAGAGCCACATGACCACGTCGACGACCTGGGCGGCCAAGAGAATCGGCACGAAGATCACTGCGATCACTTTCTCTGCAATACCGTCAAAGGCACCGCCCAGATTGATCGTGTCGCAAAAGATTGATATGGCGATGCAGACAGCCAGTCCAGCTACCATGAAAAGACAAGTACCGATTGCGAGCATGAGCAATGAAAAAAGACTGGTTCCTAACATGTGTTCCCTCCTTTTGGGTAATGACAGTGAACCAGACCATCGCAATGTGTGATGCGCCGGATGAACTGTCTTAGAATGTCCATAAAGTCGACTACACACGAAGACCTTTAGGGTCTCAGCGTCTGTTTACAGAGAACTGTCACCTAACCTCTGTCATAGCCTGAAAACTGTTACAGTGGAGGATTACGAATCGGTGACAGTGACACACAAATACACTAAACAATTCATAATCACAAGCCAATTAATATTAGACAACCGAGGTGGGAAGTTGGATGAAGAGTGGTGCAGTTAGTTCAATGGAAGTGAGTATACAATCAAAGTTTGATGCCCAACACCTGCCTATTGCCGCATCGCAAAAGCCCCTCACCCGGCCTTCGGCCACCCTCCCCCGCTTGCGCGACGTAGCGCTTCAGCGCGAAGGCCCGGAGGGCGAGGTGATGTATTATTCCTCTTCATCCGGGAGAGGATGCCCCGAAGGGGCGGATGAGGGAGTTGCCATGATGAAGCTACCGCCCCCTCTCCCTTGCCGACCTCTGTCAGACTGCTATACTGGCAGCTTATTAAAATCATTAAACAAAAAGAGGCACCATGTCCCACCACTCCTCCGATGGCGGCTACCATTCAATGATGCGCCGGCTGAACAAGTTCCCGCTAGGAGCTCCCCCCTCAGACCTGCTATGCAAGATTTTATCGATACTTTTCAGCGAGGAGGAGGCTCAGCTCCTCTCTCAGTTGCCTCTCCGCCCCTTTTCCGCAGCTAAAGCCGCCCGCATTTGGAAGGTGTCTGAATCGGCGGCAGGTAACAGACTAGAAGGTTTGGCCTCCCGAGCCATGCTCGTCGATATGGAGCGGGACGGCAAAAGAGTCTACTTCCTGCCGCCGCCGATGGCGGGCTTCTTCGAATTCTCCATGATGAGATTGCGCAGCGACATCGACCAGAAAGAGCTCGGGACTCTTTTTTTCCGTTACATAAACGTCGCAGACGACTTTATCCGCGACCTTTTTACCGCTGGCTCAACCCAGCTTGGCAGGGTCTTGGTGAACGAGCAGGCACTTTCAGCCGAAGCCAGCGCGCAGGTACTGGATTACGAGCGCGCGACCGAGGTGATCCGCAGCGCGAGCCATATTGGCGTAGGTCTTTGCTACTGCCGCCATAAGATGCTGCATCTCGGTCGGTCCTGCAACGCCCCGCTGGACAACTGCATGACCCTCAACGTCGCCGCCCAGTCGCTCATCCGGCACGGCAACGCCAGAAGCATCGACCAAGCCGAAGCTCTGGACATCCTGCAGCAGGCCCGATCTCTGAAACTCGTGCAGTGCGCCGACAACGTCCGCAACCAAGTCAACTTCATCTGCCACTGCTGCGGCTGCTGCTGCGAGGCGCTGCTAGCAGCACGCAGGCTTGCCTTACCGAACGCCCTCTACACCACCAATTTCATTGTGAAGACAGACGACCATAGCTGCAACGGCTGCGGCAACTGCGCCAGGACCTGCCCCATCGCGGCAATAGCGGTTGAGTCAAACGATGCCGGGGAGCCAAGCAAAAAGGCAAAGCTCAACGAGGAACTCTGCCTTGGCTGCGGTGCATGTGTGGGGAGCTGTCCGGTAGGTGCCCTCAGGTTGGATCCCAGGGAGAAGCGGATTCTTACGCCGGTGAATACCGCACACCGGTTGGTGCTCATGGCAATTGAGCGGGGGAAGCTGCAAAATCTTATCTTCGACAACCAGGCCCATCTAAGCCATCGTGCCATGGCAGCCATTCTCGGCGCCATCCTAAGGCTTCCCCCCGTGAAGCGGATGATGGCCAGTGACCAGATGAAATCACGCTACCTGGAGCGCATCCTGTCCGACGTAGACCTCTGAACCCCCAAAAAAACCGTAGAACGTTCAACGTTCTACGTTCTACGTTCAGTTGCTTCAATTTAACCCCTGAAGCTGAAGTTAACGTTTTTGGCCTTCAACGTGTTTCAGCCTTCAACGTAGAACGTAGAACGGCCTCTAACGTAGAACGGCCTCTCAGAGATCTCCCCGTTTGCCGGCCCCACCCTTCTGTTCCACATCGAAACTCAGCTTAATCGACCAGCCGTACTGCGGGTCAAGGTGCAACTCACCATTCGCGTCAAACTTGGTCTTATTCTCCTTAGTAGAGACCAGGCCCCGCAAAAGCACAGGCTTCCCCTTCATAAGCCTCCCTGCAAGTGACGGAGAGATCGTCTTGCCCCATCTGGAAAGCCTGTCCTTCCAAAGCACGAAGCCGCAGCGCGCGCTGCAGGAATATGCTTTATCCGACTCACGCACCGGTTGCTGACATGAGGGGCAGGCGCCAATGCTCTCTGCGCCGGCGGCCCCGGCAACAGCAACAGTAGACTCCTTCCCTTTCACTTTCCCCTGAGTCTTCCTCCCAGCACTCTCTGAAGCGCCCCCTGCGTTCCCCTTGGCAGCACCGGCTGTGGGAGCAGCCCCCTTCCCCCCGAGCACTCCTTCTATCCAGAGCGAAAGCTCTCTGCCGTTTTTCAGCGCGGACTCGGGAATGGTCAGATTGTCTCTTTGGGAAAGGGAGGTCGCATAGCGGAGTTGCCCCTCGCTAGGCCCGGCACCGGCGCCACGCTCCGGAGGCGCGGCAAAACCCATCTTGCCGTGTACCCCTTTGCAGAAACGCTGCCAGCTCTCCTTGTTATCCACCACCAGGTCTAGAAACCCCTCCATCCGCCGGGTCAGCTCGTAATCGATCACCCAGGCGTGCTTTTCCCGCAGGTAATCGATCAGCGTTTCCCCCGGGACGAGCGGCACCACCTTCCCCTTCTCCTCGCGCACGTAGCCGCGATCCGTGATGTTCTTGGTGATGGCGGCATAGGTGGAAGGACGGCCAATCTCAAGCCTCTCCAGTTCCTTCACCAGTGACCCAAAGCTGAAGCGCCCCGGCGGCTTGGTCTTTTTCTCGTCGAGGTTTTCCCCTTTTTTAGGCACCATCTCGCCCGGCAGCACCGGAGGAAGCATCTGGATCGGCTCTTCCTCCTTGCGCTCCTTCTCCTCCTCTACCTCGCTGTAGACCCGGAGAAAGCCGTCAAACTTGAGCACCCGCCCGGTCGCCTTGAACTTTTCCCCTGCGACATCGAAGAGCATCATAGTGGCGTCGTAGACTGCCTGCGCCATCTGGCTCGCCACGGCACGGCGAAATATCAGGTCGTACAGCCTGGCATGTTCAGGAGTGAGCCGCTCCTTGGCGATCAGTGCCGCGATGTCAGCCACCGAATGCATGTGTGTCGGCCGGATACCTTCGTGAGCTTCAGCCTGGGAGTTTTTCGACTTGTACTGGTGCGGCTTCGGCGGGAGATAGGCGGCGCCTAGCGCCTGGGTCAAAAAGCTCCGGATCTCGGCTACGAACTCGTCTGCCATGCGGACCGAGTCGGTACGGTGATAGGTGATGAGTCCCTGATCGAAGAGCGCCTGGGCGAGCTTCATGGTCAGCTCCGGCGTGAACTTCAGGCGCGCCGCAGCCGCTGCCTGCAGATCGACCGTGGTGAACGGCGGCTTAGGCGACTGCCGCGCCTCCTTCTTTTCCACCTTTTCGGCCAGGGCGTGGCTCTGCGCCTTTATGGCGTCGATGATCGCCTGGGCGTCCGCCTGCAGCTCGAATTTGCCCTTGATGTGGCGTGCCAGGAATTCGGTGCCATCTTTGTCGAGCCGGATGCTCAGAATCCAGTAGGGCGCCGAAACGAAGGCACGGATCTCCCTTTCCCGGTCCACCACGAGACGTACCGCCGGCGACTGGACCCGGCCGACGCTGTACTTGCCCGAGAGGTCCCGGCTTGCCATGGGTGAAAGGATATAACCCACCAGCCGGTCCCCGATCCTGCGTCCCAGAAAGGCGTGATAGAGTCCGGCGTTGGTCTGCTCGAAAGGGACCGCCTTGGCAAGCGATTCCTTCAGCCCCTTTTCCGTGACCTCGAAGATCTCCATGCGCAGGCAGTTCTTGGCGACCGCGCGCACCTCCTCGAAGATGTGGCTGCTGATGGCGTAACCCTCGCGGTCCGGGTCGCCCGCCAGCATCACCGTCTCCCCCTTGGCCGCCTCGCGCAGTTCGCGCGGCAGGTTCTTTTTCTTCTCGTGGTAGACGAAGGTCGGCTCGTAGGTTTTCAGATCCACCCCGATGGGCGAATCCGGCAGATCCTTGAAATGCCCGATAGTGGAGAGAGTCTTCACCTTGAGGAGGGACTGTATTTTGCGCGCCTTGGTAGGCGACTCGACAATGATGACCATGGGGACTCCAGGTAATTGCACAATAGACGCGCTACACATTAGCACCAATCAGGTCACTTTTTACAGATTACAAGGGCTCATCTTATTAAAAACAGTCATAGCGGCAAGGAGCAACGGTCCCAAAGAAAGCATTGAGTAGCATGGAATCAATGTTGGCTTTGGTTACGCAGGTTTGTTTGCTAAGTAATAGCGCAACTGTTGTCATAGATTGAAGCGTTTTTTCTGTAGGAGCGGCATTCCTGCCGCGATCCACTGCTGCAATCGCGGCAGGAATGCCGCTCCTACGGGATCTCCCTCTGGAGTTTCGCAATAAGGTCGAGCCCTGCTATGGCTGAATTTCCACAACAGTCCCATCTGGAACCAGCCGCCATATTTCTTCTATTTCAGCGTTTGTTACGGCAATACAGCCGCGAGTCCAGTCTCTTTTCCGGTGCAACTTGCCGATCAAACCTATGCCGTTCGGCAGCCCATGAATCATTATGTCGCCACCGGGCAATACGCCTCTTCCTTTTGCTTGAGCAATATCATCCGCATTAGGATAAGAAAGATGCAAGGCTCGATGGTAGCTGCTGTCAATTTTTCTTCTGTCAATCGTATAGAAACCTTCTGGAGTTCGTCCGTCCCCTTCTTGAGTTTTTTTACCATTAGGAACGCGACCAATAGAGACGACATAGATCTTGATAGCTGTGCCTTTGCAAAATAGCGTCATTCGCCGTTTGCTCTTTTCGATGACAACTTTGTCCGCGATTGTTTTTTCCGGTATTGGATTGTCGATTCCATTGGCAATAAATGAGAGTGCAATGAAGGGTAAAAGAACCGCTGCGATGACAAAAGACAATATCTTTGTGGATTGCAGTGCTGTTTTCATAGCTATTGTCCTCAAGCGGCACCCTGCACTCACGCAGCCTTTTTAATAGTCTCCCATCCAATACATGCCAATTGGACTGCTCTGGGAATAGGTCGGGAACCTGAACGATAATGGGCAATCATCCGACGTGTCATGCCCAGGGCCTGTCAAATTTGAAATTCAGCTGATTCTGACCGTCACCCCGAAATCCGCACCGCCAGCTTGGTGAGGCGACGGTGCGACTTGTGGTTCTTGACCGCCATGGCCAGGGCCTTCGGCTCTCCGATGACCACGACCAGCTTTTTGCCGCGGGTGACGGCGGTGTAGATCAGGTTCCGCTCCAGCATGGTGTAGTGCTGCATGGCTAGCGGGATCACGACAGCGGTGTACTCGGACCCCTGGCTCTTGTGGATGCTGGTGGCGTAGGCGAGGTTCACCTCGTCCAGCTCGCCGAACCGGTACTGTACCAACCGGTCGTCATAATCCACGCTGAGCGTCCCCTGATCCAGGTCCATCTCGACTATCCTGCCGATGTCCCCGTTGAAGACTTCCTTCTCGTAGTTGTTGACGGTCTGGATCACTTTATCGCCGGTGGCGAAGCTGGTGCCGAAACGGGTCACCTTGGGCTCGGCCTTGCCGTTTAGCGCCAGTTGCAGTTCGGCATTCAGGGAGCGCGCTCCCAGCCCTCCCCTGTTCATCGGGGTCAGCACCTGGATGTCGCGCACGGGATGGAATCCAAACCGCTTCGGGATCCGCTCGGTGATCACGTGCAACAGCTTGTCGTGAATGTCCTCGGGGGTCGCGGCGGGAATGAAATAGAAATCGACCAGCGCCGTCCCCGGATCCTTGAGCGGCAGCTCGCCCCGGTTGATGCGATGGGCGTTGACGATGATGCGCGAGCCTGCGGCCTGCCGGAATATTTCGGTAAGCCGGACGGTCGGGATGGCGCCGGAATCGATGATATCGGAAAGGACGCAGCCCGGCCCAACTGAGGGGAGTTGATCCACGTCGCCCACAATGACCAGCCCGGCGCCGTCGGGAATGGCAGGGAGGAGCTTGTTCATCAGCACCACGTCGACCATGGAGGCCTCGTCCATGACCAGCAGATCCGTTTCCAGCGGGTTGTCCTTGCCGCGCTTGAAGCCGAAAGTCTGGGGATCGAATTCGAGCAGCCGGTGGATGGTCTTCGCCTCCAGTCCCGTGGACTCGGAGAGCCGCTTTGCCGCCCTTCCGGTCGGGGCGCAGAGCGTCACCCGGAGATGACGGGCGCGGATGATGCCGAGGATGCTATTGACCAGGGTGGTCTTGCCGACGCCGGGTCCCCCGGTCACCACGACCACTTTGCTATCCAGCGCAAGGCGGACGGCATCGCGCTGCGAGGCGGAGAGGATGAGACCTGTCTGACTTTCGACCCACGGGATCGCCTGCTCGGCGACGATGCTCCCCCAAGGGGGCGCGCCTTGTGCCAGCCGGGAGAGGCTTGAAGCCACACCAACCTCGGCACGGTAGAGCGGCGCCAGAAAGAGGCAGGGCTTTCCCGCTATCTGGTCCGGGATCAGGTTTTCTTCGGCGATCTCCGCCTCGATTGCCGATTCGATGATCAGTTGCGGGATCTCCAAAAGTGTTGCGGCGCTTTCGGCAAGTTCCCCCCTCCCCGCCGCACAGTGTCCGCTTCCGGACATCTCCTGCAAGACGTGCCTGACGCCTGCCTGGGCGCGCATCATCGATTGCGGCTCGATCCCGAGTTTGGCGGCGAGGAGGTCCGCGGTCTTGAAGCCGATGCCGTGGATGTCGAGCGCCAGCCGGTATGGGTTCTCGGTGACCTTGAAGATCGCCTCGTTGCCGTAGCTTTTGTAGATGCGGACGGCGCGGGCGGTTCCCAGGCCGTTAGACTGCAGGAACACCATGATATCCCGGATCGCCTTCTGCTCGACCCAGGCGCTGGCGACCAATTCCATTCTTTTGCGGCCGATGCCGGGAAGCTCAAGGAGACGCTCCGGGCTCTCCTCGATGACCGCGAAAACCTCCTCGCGAAACGCCCGCACCAGGACCTTGGCGAAGTGGGGACCGATGCCATGCACCATCCCGGAGCCGAGGTATTTTTCGATCCCATCAAGCGTGGTAGGCGGAACCACCTTCAGATGGACCGCCTTGAACTGCATGCCGTGGGTCCGGTCGTTTTGCCAGGAGCCGGTGCATTCGAGGTGTTCGCCAGGCGTCACGGAGGCGGCACAACCTGTGACGGTCACCAGTTCCCGGTGACCGGAAACCTTCACGCGCAGCACGCAGAAGCCGGAATCTTCATTGTGGAAGGTAACCCTCTCCAATGAACCGGAAACTCTTTCTACGGGGGCGTCTGTATGGTGTCTTTCTTTCATGGCGGCTCGTTCGGATGATGTGGCAAGGTTATCGGTTCGGCAAGCGGTTTAGGTTCACGTGAAGGATCTGGCTTAGGTTCGCGCGTGAAGGATCGCGTGGGCACGGGTGCCCACCCTACATTTGGATGCGGGCGAGGCGGGGTAGCGCGTAGCTCGCGCTAGCCGGAACGGCGTAACCCGGCATTGAATACCGGATCTCGCTGCGCCCTGAACCGAGGCTGGATCAAGGTTAGCACTCTCTCTGAATACATTAACTGCAGAGTAATAGCAAGCAGTTGCAGGTCTACAAGGAAGATGGAGGCTTCTGGCGCATGAACGGGCAGAGTTCCCCCTCCCTAGCCCTCCCCCTCCGGGGGCGGGGACATTTTAAATTCATGAACGATGCCACCGCTTGCTTTACGGCTGGCAGCTATAGATAGCAGGGGTTTCTATTCTGGGAACGGTGTTAGGTGAGTCGGGAGATCAAGAAGTGCGAGGAGTTGCCGAGACCTTAAAGGCAAATCCCCCCGCCCCCCTTTGTCAAAGGGGGGAGAAGGCATTGAACCTGATTTGTCTGGTCGGATTGCTAATGCGACATCAGGACCGGCACGGTCATGTGGCGCAGGACGTGCCGGGCCACCTCACCCAGCGCATAATTCCCGAAGTGGGCATCGGCGTAGGCTCCCATCACCAGCAGGTCGCTCCCCTCATCGGCAACCCTGTTCAGCAGCACCTCGCCAACACGCAGCGCGGTTACAGCGCTGGTCTCCACCCCTGCCTGCACCTCGTGGCTGGCGAGGAAGCTGCGCAGGCTCTCCATGTCGTCTCTTTCCTTATCCGTCGGATTAACCTCAAAGACTTTAACTGACCCCGCGGTCCTGAGCAGAGGCAGTGCATCGGAGAGGGCACGTGACGATTCCCGCCCGCTTTTCCAGGCGATCAGCACCTTTTCACCTACGCCGGAAAAAACGCCGCTGCAGGGAACGATGAGCACCGGTTTTCCGGAACCGAGCACCACTCGCTCGGGAAGGTTGTCGGGAAGGCTCCTGTCCTTTGAGCCGAATACAGTCTGGCCGACTACCACGAGATCGACAAAGGTGGCGTAGTGATTCACTATCTCGGCCACTCCGCCGCCCAAAAGCTTTACATCGACACTGATCCAACTCGCCTCTACGCCAGCCTCCGCTGTTTTCTGCAGGAACATCTCCCGCATCTGCTCGCCCAGGTCCGCGCTCTGGTCCTTGACCCCAGGGAGCAGAGGGTGGGTGACAGCGTTTAGTCCGACGACGCCAGCCCGGTGCTGCTTGGCTAATACTATGGCAAGATCGAGCCGATCCGCCGCGTGAGGGTGTGTATCCATGAGAACCAGCATGTTTTTCAGCACCATATGAAAGGCCTCCTTGAATGGATGTGAACAGCTGTTTACGCCTCAACTTGTGCGCTGCCTCCGCCTGAGGGAAATTGCGCCACCCACTATAAGCCGCAGCTATTGACTAGTCAACTCTAATTAGACAACTCTCTTCACGTACTCATGGGGAAGAGAGGATTTACCGATCACTCCATCTCTTCAGGGCCAATCGGAACGGGTCGAAATCACTCATCTTGGAGAATCAATGCAGGAAGTTACCCCCAGATATTGGGAGGTGGTGGGGTTTACCTTGGCAGTCCAAATAAAGGGAGGGAGGGTCTGCTAGCGCTACATCTCAGGATACCAGCAAGAGGTATCCCTACGGTTTAATGAGGTATCGGTTCTGTAGGGGCACCCCTTGCGGGTGCCCGCCTTGAATCGAAGACACTGCAGTTGTCATTGGCAGGTGTAGGTTGAGGTTCTGAGAAAGTTCATGATTGGTCTGCCACTAGTCCCCTCTCCCGGAGG
>Ga0209317_1001584_pt1 | contig 19171 bp, 11 predicted proteins | sample RifGroB2_FD_183994 | JGI IMG/M metagenome (GOLD analysis project Ga0209317, IMG submission 183994) | Soil microbial communities from Rifle, Colorado, USA - Groundwater B2 (SPAdes) (version 2) | ecosystem: Environmental > Terrestrial > Soil > Unclassified | place: Rifle, Colorado | collected... | reverse complement strand
TACACCTCCAAGTCACCAATCAGCCACCACAGCTGATTGGATGGTGCTTGCGCACCACGCGCCCTGCCGGGCGCACATGCAAAAAGGCGGGACCATGGTAAGGGTCCCGCCTCTCGCTCGTTGCATTATTTTGCGGCTAACCTGCAGGAGCGGCATTCCTGCCGCGATCAAGCTGAGGCTATCGCGGCAGGAATGCCGCTCCTGCAAGAATGGTCGCCCATCGTCTGACGATTAGACGATCAGTGCCGCCAGCTCGTCGCCGAAGGCTTCGCGCTGCCAGCGCTTCAGCAGGGCGGTCTGCGGGGAGCCCGGCTCGGCCAGCGCCTCCAGCAGCGTGTTGTTGGCAACCAGCCCGATCCCCAGCCCCAGTTGCGCCGACTTCGCCTCTCTCCAGACCTTGAGCCTCTTGACCCTTTCGTCCTGCAGACGGTCCAGCACCGGGCGGCGCCCCGACTGCATCTGCGGCAGCCTGTCCTGCGGCAGCGCGAGCCCGGCCGCTACCGCCTGCAGCAGTCCCCGGCCGAGCCTTTCGATCAGCTTGGAGGACATGGTGTGGATGCCGACCAGCTCGAAGTTGGAGCGCGGCTGCTTCTCCGCGAGCTCCCGCAACAGGTCGTTGCTCAGGATCCTGAAGGGGGGCACGTCCGCGCTCCTCGCCTTCTCGTCCCTGAAGCGCAGCAGCTCCTCCAGGACGGCGAGCTCCCTCTGTTTCATCTTGTTGGCGCCCTTGAAGCGCAGGCACATCAGTTCGCCCTCGCGCGACGCGGACCTGACCCCCGCCACCAGCTCCGACTCCTCCTCTACCCAGGCCAGCCGGCCCTTGAACCGGAGTTCCGACTCCAGCTGGCGGTACAGCTCGATCAGCAGGGAGGTGTCCTTCATGGCGTATTCCATCATCTCCTGCGAGAAGGGACGCTTGCTCCAGTCAGCCTTCTGATAGCGCTTGTCCAGCTCGACTCCGAACCTCTTCTTCAAAAGGGCGGCCAGGCCGAACTCGCTCTCCCCCAGGAACTGGCTGGCGATCATGGTGTCGAAAAGATTCGCCACCTCGATGCCGAAGTCGCGGTAGAGGGAGCGCATGTCGTAGTCCGCGCCGTGAAAGATCTTCTTGATGTCAGGGTTGGCGAAGATCGGGGCGAGCGACTTCACATCGAGGGGCGCCAGGGGATCGATCAGGCGGGTCTCCGATTCCGAGGAGACCTGGATCAGGCACACCTTCTCCGTATAGTGATGCAGGGAGTCCGCCTCCAGGTCGAAGGCCAGAACAGACTCCAGGGAGAGCCGCTCCACAAGTTCATTCAGGGTCTGTTGATCGGTGACCAGGTGTGCCGCAGCGGGGTTTGTACCATTATTTTTGTTCAACAAAAGTTCCCATCCGTTTCCGCATCTTGCATGCTTTCGATTGATTAGCCGATTGGTTGCCAAAGGCCCTCTGTCACCATGACAGCGCCCAGCCGGAAAGATTACAGCCTTTTCACTTTTTCTACAAGCGGAAGCTGTCTTTTTTGAAAATTAAAACAGCCCGCTACGGGCGCGGGCGTCGAATTCCCCTTCAGGGCGCGACGTCGCTATCGGCCGGTGCCGATCTCGCATAGCGCCTGCACGGTCTGCTCCATCTCCTCCCGGGTGCCTATCGAGATCCTGACCCCCTGGGAGAGCCGGGGATCCGTGAAGTGGCGCACCAGGATCCTGCGGTCGTACAACCCCTGGTAGACCCGGGCGCCGTCCCGGTCCGGGGAGGTGGCGAAGACGTAGTTGCCGCTTGAGGGTATCACGCCGTAGCCGATCCTTTCAAGCTCCGCGCCGAACCAGTCCCGGGTCTCCTTGATCCTCGCCACGCACTCCAGGAAATATTCCTGGTCCCTGAGAGCGGCGGCGGCCGCGGCCTGCGCCAGGCGGTCCAGGTTGTAGTGGTCGCGGATCTTGTTCAGCGCCGCGATCACCTCGGGGCGCGCGATCGCCATGCCAAGCCGCATCCCCGCCAGCGAGTAGCTCTTGGAGAAGGTGCGGGTCACCACGACGTTGTCGAGGGAGCGCACCAGGTCGAGGGAGTTTTCCGCCGCGAAATCCGCGTACGCCTCGTCGACCACCAGCACCCCCGAAAGCCGCCCGGCCAGTTCCGCGATGTAGCGCTGGCTATAGGTGAAGCCAAGCGGCGCGTTCGGGTTGGTCAGGAAGAAGAGCCGGCCGTCGTAGCGCTCGGGAATCCCCGCCGGCTCGAACTGCTCGGTCAACTCGAAGGTGCGCACCCGCGCCCCCTGGATCTCCGCCAGCGTGCCGTAATAGGAGTAGGAGGGGTGCACGTAGGCGATCTCGTCCCCCTCGCCGGCAAAGGCGCGGATCAGGTTGTTGAGTACCTCGTCGGAACCGTTGGCCATGATGACCCAGGAGGGGTCGAAGCCGTACAGCTTGCCCGCCTCCTCGCGCGCCAGCCGGCTGGCGGCGTCCGGGTAGCGGCGCAGCCCCTCTCCCGCCTCCTTCGCTATGGCGTCGATCACCTGCGGTGAAGGGGGGTAAGGGTTCTCGTTGGTGTTGAGCTTGATGTAGGAGGCCGCATCGTCGGGCTGATAGCCGGGGACATAGCCGGCCATCTCTGCGATGTTTTTCCGCAGGGTGATCATGGCAACTCCTTTGCTGAGCAAAATCAATATCTGAGACTATAACCAAAATTGGACAAGAAAGTCAAAGCATTGGAGCCGCAAGCGTGGCGGCCGACCCTTGGAGCGCCCCCGGGGGCCGGGACCTGCGCCGGCCGGACCCGGGTCAGTAGCGCTCCAGTTCCCGGTACAGGGTGGTGCGCCGGACCGGCGTGAACCCGGCCCCGCGGATCAGCTCGATCATCTCCTCCCGGGAGATGCGGAACCTGCATCCCGCCGCCGCGACGACGTTTTCCTCCAGCATGGTCCCCCCCACGTCATTGGCTCCGAAGAAGAGCGCCACCTGCGCCATCTTCGCCCCCTGGGTCACCCAGCTCGCCTGCACGTTGGCGATGTTCCTCAAGACGATCCGGGACAGGGCGAGCACTTTCAGGTATTCGACGCCGCTGGCGCTCCCTCCTCCCAGCTCGGTGTTCCCCGGCTGGTAGGTCCAGGGGATGAAGGCGGTAAAGCTCCCCCCCTCGTCCTGCAGCGCGCGCACCCTCATCAGATGCTCGACCACGTCCTCCTGACGCTCGCGGCTGCCGAACATCATGGTGGCCGTGGTCGGCATGCCGAGGCCGGCGGCCTCACGCATCACCTCGGCCCACCCCTGCCAGCCGATCTTCTTGGGCGAGATCTCGGCGCGGACGCTGTCGACCAGTATCTCGGCCCCTCCCCCGGGGATGGAATCGAGCCCCGCCTTTTTCAGGCGGGAGAGCGTTTCCCGCAGGGAGAGCCCGGACAGCTTGGCGATATGGGTGATCTCGGCGGGCGAGAGGGAGTGGTTCTGCAGGCTGGGGAAGCGGCTCTTGATCCGGCTGAAAAGCGCCTCGAAGTATCCGATGTCGAGCGACGGGTGCAGCCCCCCCTGCATCAGGAGCTGGGTTCCGCCCTGGGCCACCAGTTCCTCAAGCTTCGCCATGATCTCGGAGTTTTCCAAGAGGTAGGCGTCTTCCGCGTCAGCGTCCCGGTAGAACGCGCAGAATTTGCACTTCGACTCGCAGACGTTGGTGTAGTTGACGTTTCGATCCACCACGAAGCTGACGCAGCCGTCAGGATGCATGCTGCGCCTGATCGAGTCGGCAATCCTGCCGACCGCCAGGAGGTCCCCCTCGGTCAGGCACCAGAGCGCCTCTTCTGCGTCGACATCCTCGCCGGCGGCGACCTTTTCGGTGATTTTATTCAGCATCTCTTGTAGACCTCGGCATCTGTTTCAAACGCCCCCCTTGAATAAGGGGGGGTGGCAGCAACCCGCCGTTAGTAGACCCGCAGCTCGCGGTACAGGGTGTCGCGCTCCACCGGGATACGCCCGGCCTTTTTTATCATGGAGATGATGGAGTCGCGGCTCATGGTCTGCGGCGTGTCGGCCCCCGCCTCGTGCCCGATGCGCTCCTCGGCCACCGTCCCGTCCAGGTCGTTGACGCCGAAGGCGAGCGAGACCTGGGCGATCTTCTCGCCGAGCATGACCCAGTACGCCTTTATGTTGGCGAAGTTGTCCAGGTAGATGCGGGACACGGCGAGCGTGCGCAGGTCGTCCACCCCGCCGGTCCCGGCCCCCCCGATCTTCAGCTGCGAATGCTCCGGCTGGAAGGCAAGCGGGATGAAGACCTGGAAGCCCCCGGTCCTGTCCTGCAGTTCACGGAGCTGCCGCATGTGGTCCACCCGGTCGGCGATGCTCTCCAGGTGCCCGTAGAGCATGGTCGAGTTCGACTTGAGCCCCGCCGCGTGCACCTGTCCCATGATGGCTAGCCACGCGGCGCCGCTCAGCTTCTCCGGGCAGAGCTGGTTTCTGACAGCCGGCGCGAAGATCTCGGCGCCCCCTCCCGGCAGCGAGCCGAGCCCCGCCTCCTTGAGTTTCTCCAGGGTCTGCGGGATGGAGAGCGCGGCCAGTCCGGCCAGGTAGGCTATTTCCACAGCGGTGAACGCCTTGACGTGCAGGTCGGGTGAGACCGCCTTGATGGTGCCGAGCAGCTCCAGGTAGAACTCGAAAGGGAGGTCGGGGTGCAGGCCGCCCACCACGTGTATCTCGGTGGCCCCCTCGCGAAGCGCCTCTTCGGCGCGTCCCCGGATCTCGTCCATGGTCATCAGGTAGGCGCCGGGCTGGTCCGCCGTCCGGTAGAAGGCGCAGAAGCGGCAGCGGTTCACGCAGATGTTCGTGTGGTTTATGTGGCGGTTTACGTTGAAAAAGACCCTGCGGCCGTTGCGCCTCTCGTTCACCGCCTGGGCAAGCTCGCCCAAGGCAAGCAGGTCGCCGTGCTCGAAGAGCAGCAGCGCCTCGGCTTCGTCGATCCGCGCTCCGGAGTGGACCTTCTCTGCTATGGCTGCGAATGTCATTGGTGGTTTCCTTGTTGCTCTCTGACTCCGACCGGTCGGACCGGCCTTACCGGTTTTACCGCTCGCCCCCCCAGCGCTTGAACAGGGTGTGCTCTACCTGCACGCTGTCGAGGATCTTGCCGGCGACGAAATCCACCAGGTCTTCCATGGTCTGCGGCCGCTGGTAAAAGGCGGGCATGGCGGGGACTATCCGCACTCCCAGCCGCGCCAGCTTCAACATGTGCTCCAGGTGTATCGCGTTCAGCGGGGTCTCCCGCGGCACCAGCACCAGGGGACGCCCCTCCTTGAGCGTGACGTCGGCCGCCCGCTCCAGCAGATTCCCCGAGTTGCCGCTGCTGATCCGCGACAGGGTCCCCATGGAACAGGGGACCACCAGCATGGCGTCCGGCGCTGAAGAGCCGCTCGCTATCGGGGCAAGCAGGTCGTTGCCGGCATAGTAGCCGAGCCGGTCGCCTTCGTGGCACAAACGGGAACGCAGCTCATCAAGAACGACGCTTTCGGCGCCGCCCCACTCGAGGCCGCACTCCTCCTTTAAAACGGCGAAGCCGGCCTCGGTGATCAGCATGCTGACCCTCTGTCCGGCGCGCAACAGCTCCTCGGCAACCCTCAGGCCGTAAATAGCGCCGGAAGCACCGGTCATGGCCAGGGCGAAGTGGCGGGGCTTCACGCCGCACCCGCTGTCACGTCGAGCAGCGTGGCAACAAACAGGGTCACGCTGATGTAGCCGTTCATGTTGAAGAAGGCCGCGTCCAGGCAGTCGAGGTTGCCGCCGCGCAAGAGACGATGCTCGTAAAGGAGCATGCCGCAGGTGGCGAGCAGGCCGGCCAGGAAGAAGGGACCTAGATGCATGGAGAGGTAGAGCGCGGCCAGAAAGGCGCAGGAGGCAAGGTGAAAGGCCCGGGCGGTCCAGAGCGCAGCGCTGACCCCGAGCTTGGCCGGAATGGAGTGCAGCCCGCTCTGCATGTCGAAGTCCCTATCCTGTAGCGCGTAGAGTATGTCGAACCCGGCCACCCAAAAGAGGACGGCGCCGGCCAGCAGGAAGGCGGGGAAATCGGCCGTGCCCCGGATGGCGATCCAGGCGCCCAGGGGCGCGCCCGACAGGCAGATGCCGAGCACCACGTGCGCCAGGGCGGTGAAACGCTTGCAGTAGGAGTAGAGCAGGATGAAACCAAGCGCCACCGGAGAGAGATAGAGACAGAGCGGATTCAGCATACGGGCGGCGAAAAGCATGAGCAGCACGGAAAGTGCTGTGAAAAACAGCACCGCTCCGCGCCCCAACAGCCCGGCGGGTATGGCGCGCCCGCTGGTGCGCGGGTTCCTGGCGTCGATCTCCGCGTCGATGACGCGGTTAAGCCCCATGGCCGCTGTGCGCGCGCCGACCATGGCGCAGACGATCCACCCCGCCTGGGGGAGCGTCGGCAGCCCGCGGGCAGCCAGGAGCGCGCCGGTGAAGGCAAACGGTAGCGCGAAAATCGTGTGGCTGAACTTTATCATCTCCAGGAACACCACGACCCTGGCATACAATGTCATCTCAACTCCTGCCTGGCTGCTCATAACGACCTTTCCGGCCATCTCCTCTCCACCAAGGGCGCCCACAGATTGATCCAGCCTCAACTCCTAAAACTGCCGGCAAGCCCGTCGGCACTCCAGACGCGAGGACAAAACCGAAGGATGCCGGAAAAACCATAACTTCAGGTTTTTATCACTTCCAAATTGCGATGACAATGTTTTTCTTCCCGCTGGCGCGGCGCGCCAAGCGCCCGGGTGGGGGTGAAAAAGGGAGGGGATTTCAGGAGCGAAGCACTTATCTAGAACCGCCGGGAGATGCTTTGTGCAGCTTCTGCACAGACGAATTTTGAAATACGCTTTCACTGCGGGGCAGCGGACTCGCTCATTAAAGGCTAAAAAACAGCAGGTTACGATAACTCCTATCAAGGGATCCATGGCTGGCACCGAACATGTAATAGAAGAAGCAACGAAAGAACGACAGGGGGCCTTGCCATGAAAACCCGTAACGATAATCGATTGAACACCCAGAACGGTAGCCGCAGCATGTTCAAGCTTTGCGCGGCGGCGCTTTTCCTGTTCCAGGCAGGTTGCGGCGGCGGTGGCGGGAGCAGTTCCCCGAGCGTGACCGCCGTGGCGCCGGCCACCCCTGCCGCCCAGGTACAGAGCTCAAGCAACGCCTTCAAGGTGGTGAGCGACGACTACGGCGTTGAGCAGGCGACCTACCTCTCCGCGACCAAGTCCGATCTCGGCATCATACTGCGTGCGGCAGTCGCCTCCAGCATGACCGACCCCGACTTCAGGACCGTGGCCCGTATCGACATCCTCGACCCGCAGGCGGTCAGCGCCTCGGGCGTCTACTCCCTCGGCGCGGCGACCCCGGGCCCGGCTCCCTTCGCAGGGAGCCTCTACATCTTCAACGGCCACCAGTCGACCCTGCTGCGCACCATCGGCGGGACCATCAGTTTCACCGCCTTCGGCGCCGACAGCGGCAACAAGGTCTCCGGCTCCTTCAGCGCCATCGTCGAGGACGGCAACGACAACGCGCTCCCGAAAGCGACCTACACCGTAGCGGGCACCTTCGACTACGCGCTGGAGAGCGTCGGCCCGGTGCTCCCCGCCGCGGCCCCGGTCGCGCCGAACGCCGCCGTCCAGTACCAGGCCAACTGCGCATCTTGCCATGCCCTTGGCACGCTCGACCCGACTGCCAACGGGGCACCCGAGCTGGCACTTAAGGGTGGCGAGATGAACGGCCGCTTTACCGCAGATCTCCCCGGGCACCAGGGGATCACCCTGGCGGCAACCGACATCACCGATTTGAAGGTCCTTTTGAACGTGAACTGACCACGATAGCCTCGAATAGCGCCGACTAAAAAAACCTGCAGGGGCGAGGCGTCCCGGGCAGGTTTTTTTAGTCGGCGCGAGCGCTTCAAGGTTCCTCCCCGCCTTCGTGCCGCCCCTTCGCCATCCCTTGCCGCCCCCTTTGGTTTCCCGTTTTAAAACCCCTGTTCTAACGTTTCGCCTTCTCCCCGTTGCGCCGATCGCGACGGCGGTTTTTGCAGTTGCCGCCATTTCGCCGTCAGGTTTGGCGTAAGGAGCCGGAGGGAGGGGGAGAATTCCGGCTTGCCGGTCTCCCCTGGCGAGCCCCTCCGCACTGCGATATCTCTTTATATTTTCTATTTTTTTTGCTAATGTGCCTATCCTGGCGAACTGTTTTAAACGGCGGAAAGATAACGGGAAACGCCGCTATTTGCCCGGAAGAGAAACCGCCCTTTTTTACAGAAGCAGCAGACTATATTTTTTTATCAATAATTCTATATAGTTAATGTAATCGCTACACATAAAACAGCTTTTTCAACCTCTCCGATAAGAGCAAAACCAGGGCGACCTGGTGACGCAAAACGTCGGGTCCGCTCGCTGCGGATAGCCGGAGTTGCCGAAGAGAGTTTGCCGATCCCGATGATTTTTTTTCCTCGGATCAGTCAAGCCCCTCTTCCATTAGGCGAGGGGCTTTGTTTTTTTGTCTGATTTTTTTGTTGCCACAAAAGGAGTTAGCTTGTCTTAATTCAACTTGATGTATACAAAAGTCTTCCTCCGATAAAGGCAAAACCGGAGCAATCCGGTGACGCAAAGCCACGGGTCCGGGCCTCCCTCAGGGATGCCCCGGATCGCCGGGTTACCGAAGAGTATCTGGAGAAAGGCAGGACAACGCCCATCTCTAGTCACCCGATGGGCGTTTTTTTGTTCTGCTTTTAAGAAATCTACCCGGCATCAGATAGGGAGTTGCGGCAATGGTAAGACCAGACTCCGCAGTTACAGGAGACTACAACGTCAAGGGGCCGGCAGCCGGCCAGGGGTGCAGACGCCTCAGGGGAGGTCCCGCCCTCCTGCTGCTGACGGCGCTCGGCGTGGCGCTAGCGCCGTCCGGCGCGCAGGCGGCGCTGGTGGGGAGCGCGGGCAACACCGTCGTGCGCAACACGGTCACGGTCAACTACAGCGACGCCCAGAACATCCCCCAGACCGCGGTCAGCGCCAGCGTCGACCTGACCGTCAACACGATCCCCGCGACACCGGCCATCGTTTCCTATACTCCGGCCTTCGGGAGCACGGACGGCAGCGGCTCCACCCAGAGCTATACGGTGAGGATCCGGACCAGTTCCAACGGCCCGGGGGTGATCACCCTGGGCGCGGCAGACACCGCCTCATCCAACATGTCCGCCTACGGCTCCGCCCCATCCGGCCTGGCGAGCGACCTTTTCCTCGGCGCCACGGTCATCGACCCGTCCGACAGCAACGGCGCCATCGCCAACTGGGCCAGCGGTGCGGCGGTCACCTTCAAGGTGCCAAATGACGCGGGGGTCCCTTCGGATACGGCGGTCACCGGGGGGACCGCGGGTGACGGGACGGTGAACGCCCTGAAAAACGGCGACACCGTCTACCTCTACTCGGGTAGCGCCTATTACGGCCCCTTCCAGGTCGGCGCCGTCACGGAGGTCCCGGTCGGCTCGGGCCCCACGGCGCAACCGTGCTCGATCCAGCTCATCAACCAGGGGGGAGCCATCGCCGCCCTGCCGACCGCCTACGGCTGGCAGATCGTGGAGGCGAAGGACGCGACCATGACGGTGACCCAGGGGAGCGTCAGCGACGCCACGGCCGCCTCGAACTGGACTACCACGGTCACCGCGGCCATGGCGGGCGCTGCTGCGGCCAGCACGCCGGCCGTGGTCACCGATTCGCACATGGGGAAGGTGGCCATCACCAAGTACGTGAGAAACGTGACAGCCCCTATAGCCGGCACCGGTCTTTACACCCCTCCGGTCGACCTAAACGGAAACCGGGACAACTTCTACAGCGCGGGGGTGGGCGGCAAACCGGGTGACATCCTGGAATACCTGGCGGTGCTGACCGACATCGGCACCGGCAGCGCCACCGTCGTCTACGCCACCGACACGCTCCCCGGCTACACCGCGCTGGTGACGGGGGCCAGCTACGGGGGGGGCGCTGCCGGCAGTATCTTCGCCCATGCCCGCTTCAACGACATGGAAACCGACCTGAACGACGACAACAGCTCGGGGGCCGACGACGTGGCCTACGGCGTTGCGGCCGGAGCGCCAACCGTCATGACCTTCTGGCTGGGGACCGGCTGCAGCAGCTCAAGCGGGGGGAAGCTGACCACCTCGGTCCCCGCCGCCACACCGAGCTCGACCGCATACGTGATCTACCAGGTCAAGATCCTGTAACCACACTGCCGCCGCCCGGACCAGCACCGGGCGGCACATCAAAGACGCAGCAAACCATCAAAGAGGAGATCCAAAGATGAAAAGACAGTTCGCTCTACTCGCCACCTTGCTACTCACCCTCTCCCTGGCGCCCGCAGCAGCTTTCGCCGCGGCCAAAGTTTCCATCAAGATCAAGGCGGAAAAAGAGGTGGTAGCCATAAGGGGGGGCAAGAAGCAAACCAGAATCGTCCCCGCCGCCAAGTTCGCCCCCAACGATCTCATCATCTACACCATCAGCTACACCAACACCGGCAACGAACCGGCAACCAACGCGGTGGTGGACGATCCCATCCCGGCCGGGACCTCCTACGTGCCGGGGAGCGCCAAAGGAGAGGGTGCGGAGATCGTCTTCTCCATCGACAAGGGGAAGACTTTCGAGAAGCCGACCCTGCTCACTTACGAAGTGACCGGCGCGGGGGGCAAAAAGGAGAAGCAGGTCGCCGCACCCGAGGCGTACACCAACGTGCGCTGGATAGTGGCACACATACCTCCCAAGGCAACAGGAAAGCTGGAGTTCAAAGTCAGGGTCAAATAGCGGTTATCGACACATCACATCGAACAGGAACAGGAGGTCACATGCCGATCACAAACAATTCGGAGGAGCGCAAGCGTCACATCAGGGCAGGGCCGCATTAGCAGGGTCATCTCAAACAGGCAAATGGTGCTAACAGCATCAACTTTAATCAGGCGCGGCATCCGCCCGCCCCCTAAAAAAGGAGAGAAACAATGAAAGGTATCAAGTCGTTGCGAAACGGGATGTCCGTTGCCGCAGCTACATTGGCAGCGCTGGCAGCCCTCGTCTGCGCCACCCCCCAGAGCGCCCAGGCGGCCGCAACCAGCGCCGGGGCAACCGTCTACAACAAGGTAACCGTCACCTACGCCTCGGGTAGCGTTACCGGCCTCGTGACATCCAGCTCGGTCAAGGTCACCGTCACCACGCTCGCCGCCGCGCCGACCGTGAGCGTCGACAGCCAGACGGCCAGCATCCTTTCCGGGGCAACCCAGCTCTACACCTACACCATCAGGTCCAACAGCAACGGCACCGACACCTACACGGTCAGCCAGGACGCCTCCTCCACCGACTCGGCCAACATGGCGACCGCAAACAGCGACAGCATCCCCGCCACCCCCGTCATCCTCTGGGGCGGCTACGCGGTCGGCTCCGGCGCGGGCTTCATCACCGTTCCCGGAGGCTCCACCAGCGCCACCGGCGTCAATCCGCTGGCAGCCGGGAGCAACCTCATGCTGACCGTAGGCGGCGTGGCCAACCAGACCTACCAGGTCGCCTCGATCACCCCCGGCAGCGCACAGACCGACGTCGCCGCTGAGTCCCTCGACCAGATCGTACTGACCCCCCTGGGAGGAGCACCCGCCATCACCGCCGTCAACGTCGGCACCGGCACCCAGGTGGGCGAGTACAAGCCGTTCGCCAACACGGTGACCGCAGGTGACGTCACCATCGACCCGGCGAGCGTAACGGTAACCGACGGCAGCCACGTGACGGTCCTGAAGGTGATCACCACCGCGACCGACCTCTCCGCCGCGGCAGTCACCTACTTGACCAAGGCTGCGGACAACAACCAGGCCACGACGACCATCCTGGCGCCGAAGCTGAGCATCGTGAAGAAGTCGCGCAACTTCACCACGGGAGGGGCCTTCGACGTCTCCGGCACCACCGCGCGTCCGGGTGAGGTGGTGGAGTATGAAATCACCATCACCAACCTGCACAGCGTGGGCGGCGCGACCATCAGCACCGCCAACGTGGCGGACAACCTGCCGTCCTACTCCACCTACGTGGCATTATCCACCATGATCAAGTACAACGCCGGCGCCTTCGCCGCCGTCGCCGACAACGCCGGCGCCTCCCCGCTGGCGGGAGTCGGCTACGACCTGGCAACCCCTCTGGCCGCCGGCGACACGGCGGTGATAACCTACCAGGCCACCGTGAACTAGAAAACGCGGGCCGGAGCGCCCCGACAAGGTACGCTCCGGCCCGGAACACAATTTTGCCATTTTAATGCACCACCTGGAAAAAGGAGAACAGCATGAAAAAGGGAGTCAGCGCACTGCTGTCGCTGCTGGGGGTCGCGGTCGGTCTTGCCGCCTCGTCCGGCAGCGCCTGGGCCACCACGGCCAAAACGGCGGCCAACACGCAGATCATCAACACCGCGACGCTAACCTTCACCATCGGCTCGACGACCTCCTCCGCCTCGGCATCGGTCTCCGTGCTGGTCAGCCTGGTCCCATCCGCACCGACCGTCTCCATCAGCAACCCGGGAGCGACCGGGTACACCGGAACCGACACGCCGGAGCTCACCGATAGCGTCACCATCCTGAGCACCGCCAACGGTCCGGCCAAGTACACCGTCACCCCCTCGATCAACGCGGCGACCAACAGCACGGGCGCCTCGGTCACCCCGAGCGTCGGCACCGACATCTGGCTGGGCGCTTCGGTGACCTCGGCCCCCAGCGGCAACTCGACCGTCCTGTCGGTACCAAGCGTCACCTTCGCCACCGACCCCGACCGCAACAGCGCGGCGCAGGTGAACGGGCTCGGCATCGGCGACACCATCGTCTTCACCGATGCGGCCAACGTCACCCAGACCCAGACCATCCTGAACGTCAGCAACCCGGGGACCGCCGGCGGCAACGCAACCATCACGCTGAGCGTCCCTGTCACCGTGGCCACCGGCACGCCGCTCTACGAGCAGACCTCGAGCGTGAACAGCTTCAACATCATGGTCAAGCCGGGGACCATCGCCACCCCCGGGACCTTCCTGACGGTAGACGTGAAGGCCGAGATCTCGGGTGCCGGGTTCGTAACGGTCACCGTCCTCAACTCCACCGCTTCCGCCAACGCCAATGCCGGGAACCCGGCCGCCCCCCCCACCAACCTCAACGTCTGGACCTCGGCCCCGGCCAGCGTGAGCATCACCAAGTACGTCAGGAACACCTCCGATGCCGGGGCAAACCCGCCCGCGAACTGCTCCACCGTCATCACGGGGACCTCCGGCACCTGGTGCACCAGCGGGGTCACGGGGAAGTCCGGCAACAACCTCGAGTATGCGGTCGTCGCCAAGAACAACGCCTCCGGCGCCGTCGGCAACCTCACCAGCTGCACCATTTCGGACCTGCTCCCTCCCGCCTTCGTGACCCTGGCCTGCAACGGTTACAACGCGGACGAGGATGTCCACTTCATCGACACGGTCGCCGGGGTGCACAACCTGAAGGCGTGCGGCAACCTGGCCGGCAGCTGGGCCAACTGGAACCCGGCGGGGAACCCCAACCTCCTGGTCTACGTAGGAAACGGGGCCGGCAACGGCACACCCGGCTCTTTGCCGTTCGGGGAGCAGGTGACCATCACCTACAACGCGACGATAAAGTAGACGGAGCCAGCCGAATTGCCTAAGGAACGGATTTCACCACTCTGCAGCACCCGCCCCGGCATGAACGCCGGGGCGGGTGCCGGCCGCCGCATGTGCGGCCGCGACGACCGGGGCGCCCTAGCGCCCCCGCGCCGTGCAGGGACGCGTCCGCACTTTTCCCAAGGGATCGGCAAAGCCGTATTCACCTTGTGGCTCGGGGTGGCGCTTTTCCTTGGCATCCACGCGCCACTCCCCGCCCACGCCGCCAACGGGGACCGGATCGTCAGCACCGCGACCCTTACCGCTGACGGCCTGGCACCGGTCAGCGCTACGGTGACCGTGACGCTGCTGGTCTCGGCGCAGTCGAGCGTCGAGTTCCTGAAATACGCACCGCTTGCCGACGGGGTGCCGATCACCGGCGCGACCCTGGTCGACCTCGTCCAAACCTACTACCGCACCGGCGGCGACCCGGACGCCCCCTTTGCCGCCATGCCGCTGCCGATCCCGCTCGGCGCCGCGGCACCGCTCGACCTGAACGCCGCCGTCCCGCTGATCGTATCGAACACCTACCACGCCGGAGAGCCGATCTTTGTCCGGGTGAACGACCTGGAGCAAAACCTCGACAACGCCGTCAGGGAAACCGCCCTGATCACCCTCAGAAACGACACCACCGGCATACTGCAGGTGCTCAGGCTCACCGAGACCGCTCCCGATTCCGGGATCTTCGCGGGATTCATCAACTCGGCGGATGCCACCACGACCATAGGCGGAGGGAGCTCCTACTCCGGGCTGTTCCCGGTGACCGAGAGCACGCCAGTCTCGGCCAGCTACGTGAACGCGCTCGACCCGGGCAACAGCTCCGCGGCCGACGTCATCGTCGACCCCTTCGGCATCGTCTTCGACAGCAGTTCCGGCAACCCCGTGGATGGCGCCACCGTCACCCTCTGGGACCTCGACGCCGACGATTACGCCACCGTGTACGGCGACGACGGCGTGCTCAGCAACATCTTCCCGGCGCCGTCGGCCACCATGCCCCGCGCCACCGTCAGCACCGGCTCCACCCCGACGGACAGCGCCGGCAGGGTCTACGCCTTCCCCCCCGGCGGCTTCCGGTTCCCCTTCGTGAAGCCCGGTCGCTACCAGCTGCGCGTCACCCCGCCGCCGGGGTACAAGTTCCCCGGCTCGGCGAGCGACGCCGCCATAGCGCAGTTGCCGGGAGGACCTTTCACCATCATCGACGGATCGCGGGGCCTCCCCTTCTCCGTAAATCCCGGGCCGGCGCTCAGGATGGACGTCCCGGTAGATCCGGTGTTCGGGATCCTCTGGGCACAGAAGTCCGCCTCCAAATCGCAGGCCGCTCCGGGCGATTTCGTGCAGTACCAGATCACGGTCCAGAACAGCCAGACCGAGGCCTCGCTGCCGGCCAACGCCGTCGGCGTCACCGATCGGCTTCCGGCCGGCTTTCGCTACCAGAAAGGGTCGGCCCGGCTGAACGGGATCCAGGCGGCCGACCCGAGCATCTCCAGCGACGGCCGCACGCTCAGCTTCGCCGCAGGCGACCTCCCCGCCGGGACAGGCAGCGTGATCAGCTACGTGGTGCGGCTCTCCGCCGGGGCGAAGCTCGGCATCGCCACCAACACCGCCAGCGCCGCCAGCGGCACGCTTAACTCCAACCTGGCCAGCGCGCAGGTGGAGGTCCGCTCCGACTTCCTGTCCAGCCGCGGCATCATCACGGGGCGGGTCTACAACGGCGCCTGCTCCGACAGCGACCAGGAAGACGCCCTCGGGCTCCCCGGGGTGCGCATCTACCTGGAAGACGGCAGCTTCGTGGAAACTGACAAGAACGGGATGTACCACTTCGAGGGGGTCACCCCGACCACGCACGTGGTGCAGCTCGACCTCGACTCGCTGCCGCCCGGCTACGCCGTTACCCGGTGCGAGGAGAACAGCCGCTTTGCCGGCAGGGCCTATTCCCAGTTCGTCGATCTCCAGGGGGGGACCCTTTGGCGCAGCGATTTCCACGTGTCGCGGGTCCGGCTGAAATCGGCCCCCGGGGAGCATGACGAGAACGAGTACCTGCAGCGAAACGCGGAGACGGTGGCCGCCTCCAACGCCAAACTGAGCAGCGAGATTGCCGAAGCCAGGCGTGCAGCTGGAGCCGAGGCGGGCTCCGGCGAGGAGGGTGACGCCGACTTCGGCACGGTCGGCATCGATCTAAAAAGCGCCCTCAAGGGCGAGACCATCGACTACCAGGTGCGCGCCTGGGGTGGCGCCGAGCAGCTGAGCAACCGGCAGTTGAAGGTGACGCTACCTCCCGGGGTGGCCTACCTCCCCGGCAGCAGCCAGCTGGACGGCCAGGCGTCGGCCGACCCGCAGCAGGAGGGCGCTACCCTTGGCTACCCCCTGGGCGACAGCCAAGCGGAGTGGATCAGGATCCTCCGTTTCCGGGCCGTCTTGAAGCGCGCCGGCGACGAGGGGGACCTGGAGACCAGGGCGGTGCTCGAATTCGACATCCCCTCCGCCGCCAACCTCTCCACCCCCGAGGCGGACAACCTGTTGCACAGGGTCAGGGAGGAGCAGGTCGTCCCGATGCCCGACTTCGTCCTGCACCCGCATTTCCAGAGCTTCAGCGACCAGCTGGACGACCGGGACAAGGAGGCGCTGGACGAGCTGGCCAGGGTGCTGACGGTGCTCGATATCAGCCAGATCAAGGTGGCGGGGCACACGGACAACGTGCCGATCGCTGCCCGCAGCCGGCGCATCCATCCCGACAACGTGGCGCTCTCGGGGGCGCGGGCGAGGAGCGTGGTCCGTTACCTGGCGCAGAAACTGCGCCTCCCCCCCTCCAAGATCGACTACGTCGGATACGGGGAGAAACGACCCGTCGCCTCCAACGAGAGCGCTGCGGGGCGCGCCCAAAACCGGCGCGTCGAGATCCGGGTGCAGGCGGTGCGCAACCTGGAGAGGAACAGCCTGGAACTCCTCAAGGACCAAAGCGGGCTGCAGCAGGTCGAGATCCCCGCGACGCCGCCCGTGGCAGAGCCGGCAGCGGAGCAGGTCCAGCAGGCCGCGCACCGCATGGAGTCGCAGGTCGTGCAGGGCGAGGAGGAGAAGTCGGAACCGCAGGGGATCAAAGACAAGCCGGGGATCTTGAGTCCAAGCGAGGGGAACATCCTGATCTACCCGATCAACGGGGTGCGCATCTGTCTCGATTCCGGTCTCACCCCGCGCCTCACCGTGGACGGCAAGGTGATCGGGGCGGAGCGGATCGGCTTCACCATGAAAGACCCCAGGACCGGGAAGTCGATCTACAGCTACATAGGGGTGGACTTCGGCGCGCGCGGCGAACGGGTGGCAACGCTTGAGGGGGTGGCCCCCTTCGGCGTCAGCCGGTTCAACCAGACCGTAAAGGTGACCCGCAGCGGTGAGATCGCCACCATCCGCGTCAAATCGAGCGAAGGGAACATAGCCGACGGCAAGACGCCGGTGCGGCTGCAGTTGGAGCTTCTGGACAGCGCAGGGAACCTGCTTCCCGCGGCCGCCGACCTGGAGATACGCGAGGGGACCCTGAGGCCGCTGAAGGAAGAGCGGGCGGTGCCGGATACCAAGGCGGACCAGGCGGAGCGCGTGCACGTCGACATGCACGGCAACGCGCTGTTCCAGCCGGTCAGCAAGAGCGGTGCGTACCGGGTGGTGCTCTCCGTGAACGGCGTCAAGGTGGAAACGGAGACCTACGTAAAGCCGGTGCTGAGGGATTGGATCCTGGTCGGCCTGGCCGAGGGGAGCGTCGGATACAACACGGTGTCGGGGCACCTGGAGAGCCTGCCGGATGGCGATCCCGGCGAGGGGCTTTACGAGGACGACCGGCTCGCCTTCTACGCCAAGGGGACCGTCAAGGGGGAGTGGCTTCTGACCGCGGCCTACGACTCCGCCAAGAGCCGCGGCGCGACCGGCAACGGGCTGTTCCAGGAGATCGACCCGAACACCTACTACACCCTCTACGGCGACGCGAGCCGCCAGCAGTACGACGCGTCCAGCCTGAAGAAGCTCTACCTGAAGATCGAGCGGGAGCAGTTCTACGCGATGTTCGGCGACTTCGACACCGGCCTCACCGTGACCGAGCTTACCCGCTACAGCCGCAGGCTAAACGGGGTGAAAACCGAGTTCCACGGGAAGAACCTGGAGCTGGCCGCATTCGGCAGCCAGACCGCGCAGGCCTACGTAAAGGACGAAATCCAGGGGGACGGCACCTCGGGGCTGTACCGCCTCACCCGCACCGGGATCGCCATCAACTCGGAAAAGATCAGCGTAGAGGTGCGGGACCGGTTCCGCTCCGAAATCGTCCTCTCCTCGCGCGAGTTGAGCCGGTACACCGAGTACAGCATCGACTACGACTCCGGCACCCTGCTCTTCAAGGAGCCGATCTACAGCAGGGACGACCAGCTGAACCCGATCTTCATCGTGGCGCAGTACGAGACGCGCGACGCCGGCGCGGACGCGCTCACCTACGGCGGCCGGGTCGGGGTGAAGCTGCTGGACCGGCAGCTGAAAGCGGGACTCAGCTATCTGCACGAGGGGCAGGTATCCGGCAAGGGAGAGATGCTCGGCGTCGACACCACCATAAGGATCGGCACCGGCACCACCTTGAAGCTGGAGGCGGCCCGCAGCGAGTCGAACTACACCAGCACCAGCAGCGGCGGCGCCAGCGGCAACGCCTATCTCGCCGAGATCGCCGACCGCAGCGCCAAGCTCGACTCGCGTCTCTATTACCGCGAGATCGGCGCCGGGTTCGGCTTTGGGCAGCAGCAGGCAAGCGAAGTGGGGACCCGCAAGATCGGCATGGACGCGGGATACAAGCTGACCGACCTGGTGACCCTGAACGCCATCGCCAACCGCCAGTACCTGCTTTCCACCGGTGCCGACGGTGACCGCGCCGAGGGGAAGGCGACCTACAGTTCCGGGAATCACGGGGCATCCCTGGGGGTGCGCTACGCCTCCGACCGTCTTTCGGACGGCACAAGGAAAACCTCCAACCAGCTGACCGCCGGCGTGAACCTGCTCACCCTGGACAAGAGACTGACCCTGAGGCTCGACCGCGACCAGTCGATCGGGGGCAACGCCAACGCCGACTACCCGACCCGCACCACGCTCGGCGCCGAGTACAAGCTGTCCGATAAGGTAGGCCTCTTCGGCCAGCAGGAATTCACCGAAGGGGATAGCACCAGGAGCAACACGACCAGGGCCGGCCTGAAGAGCACCCCGTGGCAGGGGGGGGCGTTCAACAGCTCCCTGGAGAGAAACCTCTCCGACCACCGGGAGCGCACCTTCGCCCTCTTTGGCCTGAAGCAGACCTGGAAGCTGAACGACCGCTGGAGCGTCGACGGCGGGGTGGACCGGAACCAGACCCTGAAGAGCAGCTACCGGCTGAACCCCAGCGCCCCCCCGGCCTCGGGCGGCGAGGATTTCAGCGCGGTGTCGCTCGGCACCGAGTACAAGGAAAAGCTCTGGAGCTGGAACGGCCGCGGCGAATTCAGGACCTCCCCCTCCG
>Ga0209317_1001580_pt1 | contig 19190 bp, 17 predicted proteins | sample RifGroB2_FD_183994 | JGI IMG/M metagenome (GOLD analysis project Ga0209317, IMG submission 183994) | Soil microbial communities from Rifle, Colorado, USA - Groundwater B2 (SPAdes) (version 2) | ecosystem: Environmental > Terrestrial > Soil > Unclassified | place: Rifle, Colorado | collected... | reverse complement strand
GGTACTTCACCGCCTACGAGCCGATCCTGGACCTGCAGGGGAAGGCGATCGGCTCGCTCTACGTGGGGATGCTGGAGAAGCCGTACACCCACATGCAAAAGAGCGTCAACTCCATCCTCTACATGGTTCTCTTCGTCACCTCCCTGATCGGCATAGCCGTTTCCGGCTTCATCGGGACGCTCTTGGCGCGCCCCATCAGGGAGCTGGAAAAACTGGCCTACAGGGTGGCGCGCGGCGAGCGGAACCTGCAGATAGAGGTACTTGCCACCGACGAGGTCGGGGATCTCGCCGATGCCTTCAACCTGATGACCAAGGCGTTGAGCCGCCAGGAGGCCGAGATCGGGCTGTTGCACCGCGCCCTGGAGCTTAAGGTGGAGGAGCGCACGGCGCAGCTAAGCGACAAGAACCGCCTCCTTTTGCAGACCCAGGCGGATCTGGCCCGGGCGGAAAAGCTTGCGGACCTGGGGATCGTGGCGGCCGGCGTGGCGCACGAGATAAACACCCCTCTCGCCATCATCCGCGGCAACACCGAGGTGCTGGAGATGTGCCTCCCCCCCGAGCATGCCAACCGCGAGGAGGTCGAGATCATCAGCCTGCAGACCGAGAGGATGGCGAAGATCGTCGGCAACCTGCTCGCCTTCGCCAGGCAGAAGTCGCTGAACCAGAGACAGTTCATGGTGCACGATGTGCTGGACGACATCCTGCGCCAGATCGGGCACCAGGTGAACACGGAGCAGATCTCGGTACGGCGCGAGTACGCGAAGGAGCTGACGCTGATCAGGGGGGACACGGACCAGCTCAGGCAGGTGTTCAGCAACCTCATCCTGAACGCGGTGCAGGCCATGCTCCCCGAGGGAGGCACGCTCAGGCTCACCACCCGGCACCACGGTACCGGCAACGGCTGCGTGGTCGAGGTTGCCGACACGGGAAAAGGTATCCCGCCGGAGCACCTGGAGAAGATCTTCACCCCCTTCTTCACCACCAAGGACAACGGCACCGGCCTTGGCCTCTCCGTATCCTACGGCATCGTGAAGGACCACGGCGGCGACATCCGGGTCTCCAGCACACAAGGCGCTGGGACCTGCTTCGAAATAGTGATACCCGGGGAGGATCCCCAGGACGAGGAAACAGGCGAGGCGGAAGCCCTCTCGCCGGAACCCCCCTCGATATCCCATTGAACTACCGATGACAGCGACAAAAGGAGATCATTTATGAGCATGCAGTGGACCGCAGACCTTGCAACAGGCGTGACGGAGATAGACAACCAGCACAAGGAGATTTTCAGCAGGTTAGGGCAGCTGTACGCCGCCTGCAGCGAGGGACGAGGCAAGGAGGAGGTGTTGCGGTTGATCCTGTTCCTTGAAGAGTACGTAAAGGAGCATTTCTCCGCGGAAGAGCGGCTCCAGATGAGACACGGCTACCCCGATTACGCCGCGCACCGGGGGGAGCATTCCCGGTTCATGGCCGACGGGACCGTCTGACGCGAGAGTTCCGTGCCGAGGGGGCGACGCTGCCGCTGGTCATCATGACCAACAAGACACTCTCCTCCTGGCTGCTGCAGCACATAACCAGGACGGACATGGCCTTTGCGAGGTATCTGAGGGAGCAGCAGGCCTGAGGACGCCGATGTCGAGCGACTTGGGACGCTGATGCGAAAAAGGGGAGAGCTTAAGCGGCCCTCCCCTTTTGCATGTGCGCTTGAAAATCGTGAACTACCCCTGCGGAGGTTTGGGGCCGGCGGAGGGGTCGGGCTTGCGGGCTGCATCCTTCCCCCCCTGGCGGAAAGGCTTCCTGTTCCTGGAGCGGCTGCGGGGACGTTCGCCCGGAGCAACTGCCTTGGCTTGAGCTTGAGCTTGAGCCTGAGCCTGCCCCTTCTGCCCTTTCTGGGGCTGATCCTTGGCGGCAGGCTCGGGACGGTTGGGAGACTTGAGCCTGGCTATCAGGTCACGGGCCCAATCCACATCACCTTCGCAGCACTCCTTTGCCACATACTGCAGGTCATCCGGAGTCGTCTTGGTCGTCTTGATCTTGAAAAGCCTCTCGATGAGCTCCTTGGACCAGTAGTATTCCCTGATGTACTTCTTGCCGTCGATCTCGTCATAGCTGTAATCGGTGCAGGGGACCACGCTTTTCAGCCACTGCGGCGACACCTTGAGCCGCGCCGCGGCGGCTTCCTTTTCATGATGATCATGATCCAGCTTTTTCCGCACCACCGTGGCGGCCGCTGCACCCTCCTCTGCCTGAGGTGCCTGCTGCACCAGACGGTCGAGGTATCCGGCTAGGTCCTTCAGTGCCTGATCATCCAGGCGCGAAAGAGGGATCTCGGAACTATGAGCGACACCGGGATAATCGACGCTGTAGCCAACGGCGGGCTCGCTCTCCCCTTCCTGGACGCCGACGTTGACCTCCAGACCGAAGCAAGCGCCGGAAAGGAGTTCGGCGAGTTCGCCTTCGACACCATCCAGGATCTCGCGGGTAAGGCTTTCCTTCAGGGGGCCTTCCTCTGGCCTGAAGTAGGCGTGTCCGTGCAGTTTTGCAAGCTGAGCCGATACGTTTTGCTGATGTTCTGAAGTCATCGTGATACCCGTCTGTTGCCGTTCTTTTATTTACGATTTGCCGACAGCCCCCCGCGAGGGGGGGGTCAAGGGAGGCCGGACCCGCAGCATCGGTACGGCTCCGTCAGTTCTCTACCCTAGCACAAGGTTGACTCAAACGCATACATCATTTTCCAACCTCTGGTCTCATTCAGGCTGCGAGACAACCTGAGAACGGATGCCTCGCCTGACAGTCAGTATCATGCAGATGGAGAGAGAGATAATTCTCCATCCTGGCACGGCGGGAGCAAACTCCTTGAAGGTAACACCTTTTTCGACTGTTGCTTAAAAAAAATGGGAGCCTTTGGCTCCCACTCACCTTGCGGCAATTGACTTCACAGCAACAATACCTGTGACGCTTGAACCAGAGAGCGCCATTACATAGAAACAACCAGGGACTCCATCACATTCCAGATAGCAAAAACAACATCAAAGTTGAGGCCATAACATCAAAGGAAAAAAGGAATAACATACAAATCAGCGGATCCATGAAAAATCATCACATCGCACCACATCACATAAAAATCATTTCATACAAGCCAGAGCATTACATCCGACAAAACATCACATAAAAAGGCATCACAGCGACATCGGTTGGCATCACAGTAACATCCATCAACATCACACTAGCAAGCAACCAAAGCCTGGTACAACTGGGAGGGAAGAAAGGGTTTTCTTAAAAAGCTGTTCCCTCCGGTGCGCAGTTCAACGGGCGGGGTCTCGTGCTTGGAAAATCCGCCGCTGCAGAACACTATCCTGGAAGAACCGCCAATCTCTCTGATTTCGCGAGCAGCCTCCACACCGGTTTTAAAGGGCATGTCTATATCCATGATGGTTATATCCGGACGGTGCTCACGGTACTTCTCTACTGCTTCAACTCCATTGGCAGCCTCTGCCACGATGATATGGCCCTCCTTCTCAATCATGTAACGAAGCATCAGCCTGATATCTTCGACATCATCAACTATCAGGACCCTTCTCTTCATTTCACACCTCAGTACATAAAAAAAGTTACCTGGAAACCATCCCGTCAGGGTTATGCGTAATCACTGCCCGAAGCGTGCCGAAAAAACCAGGTGCTGTGCAAATTTCGAACTTCCCCATATTTAACAGTATCTTATTAAGAGCACCCCCTACCCCCTTCCGCACAACCTTACGCAATCATTATAAAATAGCCGAGCTGCACGTGTGATTATTAGACATGGACGACAGAGGGGATCATATTATAAAAATTCACCGGCTCCAGGATGCCTTGAGGGTGTGAAAATTTATACGCAAAAAGGCGGCCTCTGCGTGATATGACGGATTCCGGGGGCAAATGACGCCATATCACGCAGCGGCTGGTTGATTCCACCTACCGAGCCTGGTCACCTGACGCTTTGCATCCTGAGCCGATTCACTGCTTGCTTTTGAATCCACAAAGATTAGACTTTGCTGAGTTTGCCCCGGACAAAGAACTGCTGCTGTCAAGCGACTAGAACCAGGAACCGGGGGAGGAATACCCGCGGCTCGCGCCAAAGGGGTGCGGCTATCTTGAAGGAGGATGATCATGGTGAGATTCTACGATGCAAAGAACGAAGCCGATCTGGCTCGCGTGGAGGCCGTATTGAGGAAGGGAGGAATAGAGTACTTCTTGAGCGAGGTTGAGGCGGGAAGCGTCGCCGGTGAAATACAGGTAGCAGAGGAAGACGTTCCAAAGGCGGAGGAGCTTTTACAACAGGACAAGACAGGGCAATGACCAAGGCCCACGCTAACCCAGTGGGCGATCTGAATGGGCATCAGCTGTAAAAGCCATCACACTCTCCACCCTGATCTCCAGTCTCCATTGCACCTGCGGCAGGCCGGCGGGCTCGAGATCAGGGACATACCCGTCAAGCACAGCGGTATCCACAATCCTTTCCACGCGGCCGACAAACTGGAAACCATTCCCGGTGACAGGATCGGCAACCGCAACTGCAACAGCAGGGTTCTCCTTGAGGTTCTTCAAACTGGTCTGGCAGAACCAGGACTCGAACACAAGCCTTGCCGGCTCAGGAATCGATATGTCCCTGCCAGCCGCCAGATGCGGGTTCCCCTTGGCATCGGCGGTTGCCACGAACGCATGACCCACCCTGTCGGCAAACTGTTTTATCTCCTCGGTGATCATGTTCACGTACCTCCTTTTACCGAGACGGCAGAGCCTGCGGTGCCATCTAAGGCGGATCGGCCATCTGCGGGAAGGGTGGTGATGCCTGTAGCAGGGAGGCGGCCAGGGATGGCTTAAGTTCAGAACACGGTCAGCAGTCGCTGGAGTCAAGCGGAGTTTTTTGGATCGCATCCTGGATTTCCCCTTTGAAGCGGCTGACAGTATCTGCTGCCGGCATTCCTCGCCTCTGTGGAAAACACCCGATAGCTTCTGACCCGACATACTACTGATTTTCCGACGATGAATAAAAATATCGCCCGCACCCTTGATTTAACCGCGCGTCAGCACTAGCTTCTTTTAACACTGAGAGGTGATTAGTCAAGAGATTAGGGGCAAAACGGCAATTGCAGCTGCACCGGCAGACAGTCAGCGGCGCGTGATGCGGCGGGGTTCCCCGTGGGGAGATGGGATGATGGAGCGGCATAACGATGACCTTGTCGGCCCGGGGGAGACCTGCCGGGCGACGGCGCCGGCCCCCCCTTTCTTGGTGACGCCAGGTGAAGGATCTGCAATACTGTGCGGCATGGAAAGGGAGCCGGAACATATCGGGATGACTGAGGAGGAGTGGGTTGTCATCCCGCAGGAAAGGGTCGAGGGTGAAGCCTCCCCTCGCCTCTCCCAGCGCAAGGCCCGGCTTTGGGCCCTGGTGCTCGAGGCCCGCTTTATCGAAACACGTGTCGAGCCCGGAGAAGGAGGATGGCGGCTTCGTGTCCCTGCCTCACGCCTGGACGACGCCTGCAGGGAACTGCGCCTCTACGTGGAGGAGAACCGCAACTGGCCCCCGTTTCTCCCGCCGGTACGCCCCATGATGGAGAACACGCTCCCGACGCTCTCCGTCCTGCTGCTGCTCGCCACCTTTCACAACCTGACCGGCCTCGACCTCGCCGTCATGGGGCGCTACCCCGTCGACTGGATCGACATCGGCAACACGCACGGCAGCGACATCATCATGCGCGGCGAGTGGTGGCGACTGGTCACGGCGCTCACCCTGCACGCCGATTCGGTGCACCTCTTCAGCAATCTCGCCATCGGCGGGATATTCATCGTCTACCTCTGCCGCGACCTTGGCTCCGGGCTTGCCTGGACGCTCCTTCTTGCATCAGGCGTATGCGGGAACCTGGCTAACGCCTACCTCCAGCTTCCCAGCCACAGCTCCGTCGGCTCCTCTACAGCGATTTTCGGCGCCGTGGGGATCCTCGGTGCGATAACCATGGTGCGCTACCGGCACCACCTGCGCAGGCGGTGGCCGCTCCCGATAGCAGCCGCGATGGCGCTCCTCGTGCTCCTTGGCACGGATGGGGAGAGGACAGACCTGGGCGCGCACCTCTTCGGGTTCCTCTTCGGGTGCGTCTTCGGATTTATGGCGGAGTTCGTGGTGGGATACCTGGGACGACCGGGGCGGCTGGTCAACGCACTCCTCGCGCTTGCCAGCGCCTCGGTGCTGCTGGTTGCCTGGTGGTTCGCCCTGAGCTACTCGGGTTAAGCTTCAACTGCTCCGTCAATCAGGGCCTCCATGGCCATCGCTCCCGGTCACCTGACTTCAAAGGAAAGGTAACGGTTTCCCCGTCCGAAATGCCAGCGCCTGGCACACAGCAATGAGAACCCCCTGCCGATCGGTGACACGGATATCGTAGGTCGCCGTCCGCTTCGTACTGCTCACCTCACGGGCTTCCGCTCTCAACCTCGCACCGCTCTCCGGGCTCGCCACGTAATTCACCGAGACGTTCAGCGCAACCGTGATGCTCCCCACCGTCTGGCATACCGTTTCAAATGCCTCGTCTATCAGCGAAAAGATCGCGCCCCCGTGCGCACGCGCGAACATGTTGTCCATGACCGCAGCATCGTAGGTCATCTCGACGGCAGAAAACCCCTCCTCAAGCCCAACAAGTTCCATCTTAAGCGCCTGGGCAAAAGGCTCCTGCCTTACCTGCCGATAAATTGCCTCTTTCAGTTCCAGGTTCATGCGCACTGCTCCAATAAAAGCCGCTTTAAGATGGGTCCAGGGATGGACCAGTTAGATCAAACTAACACAATCCCAAAACAGGTGCAAAGCCAAAGACCAAAACCGCATGCACGGGGGGGCTGTGTAATAAAAAACGTTATGCTGTGAGTATGAATCCTGGTATTACCTGCACATTCTACTATAGCTGACCACATAGATATTGTATTTGACATGAAACATTCTGTATTTCAGCTGATTACCGGCATCAACAGCTCTTTTTGCTTTTGTGTGCTTGCTATTTAATGAGCATCATGGTCACCTTGACATGAATTTATCACACTTTATACTGTGTGCTTGCTTGTTCAAAATGCGAATATAATCACGCGTCTTCGCTGCAACGGTCAAACTCTAATTGGAACGGATGCGCCGGCGAAATAATAAGAAAGCTGGAGGTCCCACGATGCGAACCGAATTAAAAATCAGGGCGAAACTCTTCATCGGCTTTGGCGCAATCATCTTGGCCACGGTGGTGGTGGCACTTACCGGTCTGTACGCGTTATCGTCACTAAACCGCAGCATCGACACCTTGCTGGACACCCGCGTGGCACAGATGAAAGGGGTGGCTGACATCGCTTACGATATTTCCGCAGGTGCACTCCTGCTGAACGAAGCGATATCGGCCAACGGGCTTAATGGCGCACGCTCAGAGCTTGCCATGACCTCAGCCGCAGACAAGAACGTCGCACAGAACCTGGAAAAGCTGAAGGTGTCGCTGGTTGGGGAGAAGGAGAAGGCGCTGTTCCAGACCCTCTCAACCAAGTCGAGTGCCTTTTCCGGGACCCGCAACAAGGCGGCGATGCTCCTGAGCCAGGGAAGCGGGCCGGAGGCGCTGCGAGCCCTAAAGGAATTAAAGGAGAAACGGGCGCAGTACCAGGGAGCGCTGGCTGAACTCAACGGTTTCCTTGGGGAGCAGACCCGGCTTGAAAAAGAGAGTACGGCAGACAAGGTCAAAAGGTCCAGGATGGCCATCCTCTCCATGCTGATCGTGTCGCTTGGGGTCGCAGCCGCCGTGGTGCTCTGGCTGGCTCGGAGCATCACCAGGCCGCTCAACTACGCTGTCGAGACTGCGGACAGGATAGCCGAAAGAGATCTGACGGTCCAGGTGGCCGGGGTGGATCACACGGAGACCGGCCAGTTGATGGCAGCCATGGGGCACATGGTGCAGAACCTGCGCGAAATCGTTTCCCAGACAAGCGACATCTCGGCCAGCATCGCCACGTCCTCGACCCAGCTTCACGCGACATCAGAGCAGATAGCAAGCGGCGCCGAGCAGGTCGCCTGCCAGGCCCAGACCGTTGCCACGGCAAGCGAACAGATGTCGGCCACCTCCAACGACATCGCCCAGAACTGCCACGCCGCAGCCCGCAACTCGAAGCAGGCAAGCAGCGCAGCCGAGACGGGAGCACAGGTTGTGGCTCAGACAGTCGAGGTGATGAACAGGATAGCCGACAGGGTGAACGCGACCTCCCGCACCGTGGAAAGCCTGGGCGCCCGCTCGGACCAGATCGGTGCCATCGTGGGGACCATCGAGGACATAGCCGACCAGACCAACCTGCTGGCGCTGAATGCGGCGATAGAAGCTGCCAGGGCAGGCGAACAGGGTCGGGGCTTTGCCGTGGTAGCCGACGAGGTGCGGGCCCTTGCGGAGCGTACCACCAAGGCGACAAGGGAAATCAGCGAGATGATAAAGGCGATCCAGGGAGAAACGAAGGGAGCAGTCATGGCAATGGAGGAAGGGGTGCGCGAGGTGCAGCAGGGAACGGAAGAGGCGGCCAAATCAGGCAGTGCCCTCCAGGAGATCCTGGATCAGATCAATGCGGTCAGCATGCAGGTAAACCAGATCGCCACAGCAGCGGAAGAACAGACAGCGACCATCAGCGAGATTACGGGGAACATCACCCAGATCTCCGAAGTGGTGCAACGCACGGCTCAAGGCTCGCAGGATTCGTCAGTAGCAGCTGCACAGCTTGCAAGCCTCTCCGACGACCTCAGCACGCTGGTCACGCAGTTCAGGCTGGCCTGAGCCCGAATACGACGCATCCCATGCGGAGGCGTCCCCGCATATGTGCAGGAGCGGCATTCCTTGAGCGATGACCGCCAGGATCATCGCCCAAGGGGTGCCGCTTCTACCGACACCTACCGTTTCATCAGCCCAAGCTTGGACAGGACGTTGAACAGCCCCTCCTTGGAAACCGGCTTCACCAGGTAAGCAGCCGATTGGGCGTTGCAGAAGGACTCCATGGCGTCATTGGAGGAATTGAGCGCGGTCAGCATCACGATATTCACCCGTTTTGCCGGCTTCTGCTCCTTCTCGATGTGCCGTATCGCCTTCGCCGCGTCATGGCCGCTCATGCCCGGCATCATTATGTCCATGATGACCAAGTCAAAAGGTTCATCAGTGGCCAAGGCGGCGTTGTACTTCTCAAGAGCGTCCATCCCGCTGCTGGCCTGATGACAATCCGCCGTAACACTTAGCAGGGTGGCCACAAAATCCCTGCAGAAAACCTCGTCATCCACTATCAAGCACTTCATAGACTCTTTCCCCCAAAGCTATTGGATTCCGATCTGCACCGGTAGTGAACCTTTCTCTTCGTGAAAGAGGCCACCCCTGTTTCTAGAATCGTATCGGCTCATTGGACATATTCTTTAGCGCGCTTATTAGAGGTTCGGGCTAAAAGAAGGGGGCGAGTCCTTTGGACCCGCCCCCTTCGGGGTGAGATTAAAGACGGCCCTACGGAGCTCAGATCAGCAAGCGAACAGGGGTTTGCAGCACCTCTTTAAGCTCCGCGAGGAATTGCGCTGCGTAAGCGCCATCCACCACCCTGTGATCTGCCGACAGCGTCACCTTCATGGCCTTCGCAGTTACCAACACGCCCGAAGAGGTCATAGGGGTGTCCATGACCGCCCCGACGGCAAGCACGGCAGCCTGCGAGGGGTGGATGATGGCGCTGAAACTGCTGACGCCGAACATGCCGAGGTTGGAGACGGAGAAGGTGCCGCCGCTCATCTCCTGTTCGCTTAGAGATCCGGAGCGAGCGCGATCCACCAGCCGGCCACCCTCCTGGGAGATCTCCTGCAGCGAGCGCTGCCGGCAACCAGAGAGCACCGGCATGAGCACGCCGTCCGGTACCCCCACTGCGATGCTGATATTGATCTCGTCGTGGAACTGGATGCCTTCATCCGCGTAACTTGCATTCATCTGCGGGAATTTCTGCAGTGCGAGCGCTACCGCTTTTACGATCAGATCGTTCACGCTGACCGGCAGGCCGCTTTGCTTCAGCTGGCGACGCATGGACTCCGCCTCGTCCATGACGATATCCATGGTCACGGTGAAATGCGGTATCTTGGCCCACGATTCTGAGACCGTCCTGGCTACGGCGGCCCTCAGCTTCGGCATGGCGGTGATCCCCTTGACCAGTTGGGGTCCCGCCGGCAGGGGAGCCTGTTGGGCGGGCTCTGCCTGTTGGGCAGGTTCTGCCGGTTGCGAAGGTTGCGCGGGTTTCTTCTCGTAGCGTTCCAGGTCCTGCAGCAGGATGCGGCCATCAGGGCCGCTTCCGCGCACCTGGCCCAGGTCGAGGCCGAGTTCCCTGGCGCGGCGCCTGACCACCGGGGCGGCGCGTTCCCTGCCGGCTTCTGCTGCCGGTCCCGCTTCAGGAGCAGGGGGAGCGGAGGGTTGTTCAGGCTCCGGCATCTCGGGCCGGTACGGCTCTGCCGGCTGGCTTGCCGGCTGTGCCTCTTCAGCACCAGGCTCCGGAGGCGCGGCAGGCGCCTGCTTTTCACCCTCCATCGGCGCGATGTCGCCGGCTTGCGCTGGCTGTCCAGCCGGAGCTGCAGCAGGCTTTACCTCTGCGGGCGCTTCCTCGGCTTTCTCGGTTTTTTCGGCTTCCCCTGCCTCCTGTTTTGGCTGCGGGGTGGTTTCAGGCTTTTCCGGTGGCGCCTCACCTTGAGGCGGGGGAGCCTCAGGTTGACGTTCTTGGGGCGGCGCCTGCTGCTGCGGGGCGCCACCCCCCTTCTCCTCACCCTTACCTATCACGGCGATTACCGTCCCCACCGGGACCATTTCGCCTTCCTGTACCCTGATCTCGATCAATTCCCCGGACACGAAGGATTCAAGCTCCATGTTGGCCTTGTCGGTTTCCACCTCGGCAAGGACCTCCCCGCGGCTGACCGCCTCCCCTACCCGCTTCTTCCAGGAGACCAGCCTCCCTTCGGTCATGGTATCGGACAGTTTGGGCATGACGATTTCATTCATGGCGGCTCCTCAATACGGTTCGTTTAAAAGATCCCGGACACCCTGCACGATCCCCTCGACCTGCGGGATGCAGAGCTTCTCGATCTTGCGGGAATACGGCATCGGCACATCGAGCCCGGAGATCCTTTTCACCGGCGCCAGCAGGGTGTCGAAGCAGCGCTCGTAGATGCGCGACGCGATGTCGCCTCCAAGGCCTGCGCTTTTCCAGCACTCCTCCACTACGACCGCCCGTCCCGTCTTGAGAACGGACCCGATGAACGTCTCGGTGTCCAGGGGCGCAAGCGTCCTCAGATCCACGACCTCGCAGGAAATCCCCTCCTGGTCGAGGATCTGTGCAGCCTGGAGGGAGAGGATCGACATGCGGCCGTAGCCGACAAGCGTCACGGCGCTCCCCTCCCGCATGATCGAGGCCTTGCCGAAGGGAACCAGGAACTCCGGATCATCAGGGACCTCTCCCTTGCTGTTGTAGAGGAGTTCGTGTTCCAGGAAGATGACCGGGTTGTTGTCCCGGATGGAGCTCTTCAGGAGCCCCTTGGCGTCCGCCGGTGTTGCCGGGTAGGCGACCAGCATCCCCGGGCAGTGCATGAAATAGCTCTCCAGGCTCTGTGAGTGCTGCGCCCCCAGCTGGCTCCCCCCTCCCCCGGGCATGCGTATCACCATGGGGACCATGGTCTGCCCGCCGAACATGTAACGCACCTTCGCCATGTGGTTCACGATCTGGTCCATCGCCAGGAGCGCGAAGTTCACCGTCATGAGCTCCGCCACCGGGCGCCCCCCACCCATGGCCGCTCCGATCCCCACCCCGACGATGGTATTCTCGGAAATGGGGCAGTCCCGCACCCGCAGTTCCCCGAACTCCGAGAGAAGGCCGCGGGTCACCTTGAAGGCCCCCTCGTAGAGCGCCACGTCCTCGCCATAGACGACAACCGTCTGGTCGCGGCGCATCTCCTCCTTAAGCGCCAGGTTTATCGCGTCGCGGTAGGTCATCTCAGACATAAACTTCCCCCATTTTCAAACAAATTGTTTTTATGTAATAATATAAAGAAGTTATACGTAAAAAAATGAGCTAAAAAATGCCCTCAGAGGCAAAAGTAACCTCTGAGGTAACCTCTGAGTAACCTCAGCACACTGCATAATCGGCACTTTTTTCGATTTGAAAGCTTAGCAAATCGCCGAACAAACACAACGCTGCCACGTATAAAGACTCGATCGATTGCCACCGTGATTGCCGCTGAACGGGGGGAAGTCAGTACTTGAACAAGCGGCAAAGCTTGTGATCGATGTTTGGAGAATCGAGCAGACTTATAATGATCATTCACATTGGTGGCGGATTGCAGAGGTACATTCAGTGACGGTGCTGCCGATGTTCAATGCCTGACCTTCAAGCTATCGGTAGGTTCGAACCATCGAAGCCGGTGCACCCTATGAAAAACCTGTTTACATGATTACTATAATATAGTAGATAATTATCATATTTTAGTAACATCAGCGAGACGCAAGCAGGGAGGAAGTGATGTATTATCTTAGCGGTCTTCTGGGCTCGAAGGCGAAGGAATGCGTTTTGATGTACCTTTTCGCCCGGGGCAAGGCATATATTTCGGAGATGGCCTCTTTTTACCCTGAGCTTAGCCGGAGCGCCCTCCAGAATGCAGCGGAGGTACTGGAGAAAGACGGCGTCCTGATCGAGGGGCAACAGGGAAACCTGCGCATCTACGAATTCAGCCCCCGCTGCCCCTATGGCCGCTCGCTCCAGCTCTTACTGCAAGACGTTTCCAAATGTTATCCCCCCGAGGAGCGGGAACGCCTCTTCATCTTCAGGGGAGCCCCCCGCAGAAAAGGAAAGACGGTATGACTCAGCGCACCGAATTCACCGAGGCAACTCCCGAAGAGATCGCGGCGGCAGTCTCCGAGGCGCTACGCAAACATGGAATCACGGCCGTCATGTCCGGTGGTGGGTGCGTGTCCATCTATTCGGAGAACAAATACCACTCTGATGACCTCGATTTCATAGACAGCTACCGGGACCGGCCCGGTATTCAGCGAGCACTCGCCGAGATTGGTTTCTACAGTGACCGGGACCGGTATTTCAAGAACGTCAGCACCAAAATTTATCTGGAATTTCCACCGGGACCGGTGATGATCGGCAACGAGTTCGCCAAGGACCCTGTCGAATGGGATACCCCGGCAGGAAAGATCCGCATGCTTAGTCCGACCGACTGCGTTAAAGATCGCTTGGCGAAATTCTACGCCTGGAATGACGCCCAAGCGCTCTATCAGGCTCTGCTCGTGGTGGCCGCCCAGCCGGTGAACTTCAGGGAAGTCGAGCGGTGGTCCATAAAAAGCGAGGGGCAAAAGGAGCGGTACAAATTCTTCCGCAACCTGGCGGGGAAGGTGCAGAGCCGCTGGGCCTTTGACGAAAGCGAGATCGTGGAACTGGCCACGGACTTGATGGTGCAGGAGAGAATCAGGAGGCTTCGCTGAGGTTGATTCTGATAGAGGGATGGGTTACCAAAAAGGTGGGGGGCGGGGTCCCCCCGCAGAAACAATGGGCCGGTTCGGGGGATGCCGACGCAGCGCAAGCGGAGACGGCAGCCGACGAACGGGCTTGACCGCCTAAAGCTGCCGGCGCTTTCCGGCCGGCTGCTTTGGTCCAAAAGTGGTGTTTATTCTTACGGGAGACTGAGACCGGCTGGTTGTTTGCGCCGCGCGGCCGCAACGGGTGGAAGACTTCCCCCTGGAGACTCCCGAACCGAAGGATCAAAGCTTCCCCCCGTTGACCCATTTGCGGATACGTTCCCGTTCCTTGGGTGAAGACTTTTCCATTCTGGCGGCTACATCGCGCCCCCATATCTCGTAGCGCTTTGCCTCTTCGAAATGGCTGTCCAAAAGCGTGCAGCGCACCATGGCCGTACCGACGGTAACCGTCGCAATTCCCACAAGAACCGCAAACCACATGATGCGTCCGTTCCATGAAATCCTGGCGAGATCCTCCGAACAGGAATCGATCCGGCCTGACGCCTGGCTCACGCTGTTATGGAGAGGACGCAAGGTGCTGGCAATTTCTTTTTGCGACACTTCCTCGAACGCCTTCACCAGCTGATGCGGCAGTTCTTTCCGGATATAGTCGTTCAACCGCTGGTAGGATTGGTCGGTTTGGTCCTGCGCCTGCTGGGCCCAGGCCGAGGCGTTTTCCGCCCTGTCCAGTAAAGCCTGATAATATTTCCTGCTCTCCTGATCCTGCGCCGGCCTCGACGGCACCTCCGGGGTTTTCACACCGCAAGCCTCCAGCAATTTATCCTTGGGTGATTTCTGGTCCATGATCACCTCACCTTGGCCGTCCGGATCGCGATCGCGATCCCGTCGGTCAGGGAATCGACCTGCTCGCGTGTGGCGAGAAGCGGCAACGTTTCCGAAAGGGTCTGCACCAGTTTATCCACATCCTGCGCGAACAGACCGTGGCGATCCTTGAGCTGGGAAACCTCGTCCCGCAGTTCAACGAGGGCGGCTTTTTCTCTCCGGGCGCGGGAGGAGATTTCGGGGAAATGCTCCACGATGCAGGCCCGGATCAGCTCGGAGACCGTCACGGTCTCGCCGCCGATCTCGCCAAGCTTGCGCGCCTCGTTCTCCAGTTTTTTGCAGAGTTCCGGTGACAACCGGACGCTTGTTTTGGTCATGGCGGGCGTCTCCTTTGTGCGCCGGACGGTGAGGGACGGCGCGGTACCACGGAAGCTGCAGGACTTCCGGCGGTTTTAGCACTTTCGCCACCGGAGCGTCCCACGCCGTCCGGCGCGAAATCATTGATCTTTACGGGTGCCGGATACTCCGGTGTAGCCCAAGGGCTGCGTGAGGTGTGAAAGATAAAAATGCCGAGCGGCGCGAGGCCCGCCTCGACAAAACTCGAACGTGAAAAGCCCCCTTCCTGCACACTGCCACCGATGCCGCCGACTTCACTTTTTCAGATCCATCCCGAACTTCTTGGGAAGGGAAAGCTCCAGCTGTCGACCCACCGTCTTTTGCAGCGGAGCGATCTCCCGGACCGGTGCCGGCACCTTGTGCCCCGGAGCACGCAGCATGGGAACGACATGCTCCAGGCTCGGCGCCCTCCTTACGCCCGCCTCGGGCCGCAACATGGCCCGCTCCAGATTTTCGATTTCCATGCGCAACCCGCGTTTCGGTTGCACTTCGTTTTTCTCCAGGAAGCTGCGGGGGAGATCGCGCTCCGGTTCGCGCAGTCTGGTTAGCGTGGAAGTTTTGCCGTCGACCGTCTCCACCGAACGGGTGAGACCTGCGATGGAGTTGGTGAAGACCCGGGTTCCGAATCGGGCGCGGGTCACTGCGACGTTAAGCGCGTTGTAGCTGGTCCGCCCGTATTCCTCGGGCGCGCGATCGGGCTCTTTTTCGGAAACCTTCTCGGGACGCACCGGCGCGTACATGATGGAATGCTCTACGGTGCTCCCCTGACTCTTGTGGATGGTGACCGCATAGGCGTGATCGACCTGCCGGTATTTTTTCAGATCGAGCTGCACCTTCCGCTCTCCCAGGTCGACCAGCATCCCCCCTTTTTCGTCAAGCTCCCGAATCACCCCGAGCGTTCCGTTTTGCAGATCGAGCTTGGCGTCGTTTTTCAGCGCGACGATCCGGTCGCCGACGGAAAAGTTGCGCTCCTCTTCCCGGAACAAAGTTGTGCGTCCAGCCAGATCGGCGGCGGAGAATTCCTTGCTCACCTCCCGAAGCTGCTCATCGCCGTCCCTCCCTTTGCTGGAGAAGGAGTAACAGACCGTCACCCGGTTCCGCTCCCGGTCAAGTTTGATGATCCTCCCCTCGGTATGCAACCTGGCGCCCCAGTTGATCACCCTCCCGTTCGCTGCATACTCCCCGGAAAAGAGCACCGTATCCCCCAGCTGGTACCCCTCCACCGTCAGCTCCTGGCGCACCGGTGTCAGCACCGTAAAACTCTTCCCCTCCTCGATCTCGCCAGCGGCGATCCGCGCCGTTCGAATTTCATGGTTCAGCTCCTTTCGCTGCGCGTTGGTGCCGGTGACCAGAAGCACCTGCTGGGTCTCTCCGGCCTCCGCCCGCTCCGGCAGATGGGAGGGTTTCCTGCTCTCCTCCAGATAGTGCCGCACCACCTCCCGGCGCAGCTCCTCCATGTTTGAAATCTCCCGCAGCTCGCCCCGCTTTTCCAGTGCGACCAGCGCCTCCCGCGCGTTCTCGGCCAGCGGCCGGTCCTCCCGGTTCAAGCCGCGGGCTACTTCCAAAAGTCCCGGGTCCCGCTGCCTCAGGATCTCGTCCAGGTGCGCGTAATCAACCTCCTGCCGCATGCCGAGTTCATGCACCTGCCTGAGCAGGTCCCCGGCCTGGATCCCCTGCATCTGCTTGGTGTCCCCCAGCAGATGTAGCTTCACCTGCAGGCCTCGCTGCTGCAGTTCCTCCACCACGCCCAGAAGGCGCTCCGCCTGCCGGGCTCCCAGGAACCCCGCCTCGTCCACCCGGAATACCACATCCCTTCCTTCCCCTTCAGGGATGAGGATTTTTTCACCCGCTATTACTACCATTGGCGGCTCCCCGTTCTCCCTCTGCAGGGCAAATTTGGAAGCCGGGTTCCCATTCTCGAAACTTGAGATGGTGCAGGCGGGCCTTCCGGTGGCCAGGGAGAGTTCCCGGGCCGCCTTCCCGGTATAGGCGAGGTTGATGGAGATATGCTCCCGCCCCTGGGGGACCAGCACCTCCTCGTTGAAGCGCTCGATCACCTTGAGGGTGGAAGTCTTGGCGGTCCCCGGGTCCCCCATGGAAAGGGTGGCGCCCCGGCTCCCGGTCAGCTCGTTGAAAACCTCGGCTGTCTGTCCGGCCGTCAGCCGGACGCCTTTTTCCGACAACCTTTCCAGGCACCGTTCCACCTCCGCTGATGTGGTGACGCTGCGAAACGGCGCCAGCTCCCTGATCCGGTCCAGGTTTCGCCTTTCCAGCTCCTGCATCTCCGGCGTGGTGTAGAGCTCGCGCCCCCTGGCGTCCTGCCCGAGCCGCAGCAACCCAGACGTTCCTCCGTCCATGGCGGAGTTCAGTTCGGAAAGGGTGTGCCCTCCTCCCGAGATACGCACCGCCTGGTCCAGCACCCGAGCCCGGTCCAGGACCGCCTCGCGCTCGGCAAGGTCCCTGACGGCAAGCTCCACCACCCGTGAGGCCGGCTCGACCTCCAGCAGCGGCCCGGACAGCGCATGCGTCCGGCTCTCCTCCAGCTCCAGGCGCACCCGCTCGACGGAACTGCCGCAGGCCTCGAAGCCCCGCTCGAAGATCCGGGTCACCTCCTCGTGGGTGATGTCCCGCTTTGGGTCCCTTGTCCCCTGCGCCGCCATCTCGTAGAGCCGCGCGTGGGGCACCCCTGCAAAAAGCCCCTCCGAGCTCCAGCTCTCCACCTGGCGCTCGATCTCGACCCTCCGGGAGGAAAAGTGGTCGATGAGGCCGGGGTCGACCGTCTTCAGCTCGAAGAACATCAGGGACCGGTCCTGCACCGAGACCTCCAGGCCGATACCAGAGAGTTCCCGGGCCAGCGCCTGCCGGTACAAGAGCCCCAGGGACTTCTGGTCCTGGAAGATGGCTTTGGGCTCGTTGGCCTTCCAGCCCCCCTCCTCGGTCCGGACCACGTTCAGCACGAAAACATGGGAGTGCAACTGCGGATCGATGTTGCGGGAGGTGGCGTGGTCGAACTTGGCGGCGACCATGCCGCCGTTACGGATGCCGTCGGGACTCCGGTAGTGGGAGTAGTGTTCATCAAGGTGCCCGAGTACCGACAGTACGGCGGCGTCATGGGCCTCCTTGATCCCCTTCACCCCTGCGGCGTAGGCGATGGATACCGACTTGGGGGCGGAAAAAGTGCAATCGTTCCCGGCCCGGTGCTGCTTGATGAGCGCGCCGGATTCCATGTCCCGGGAAACCTTGGGTGAGACCAGCCTGTTGCCGGCAGTATCCTCCCCCCGGCACAGGGCGCGGAACTCCTCCTCCCGTACCGGACCTTCGAGCCCCAGCTCCCGGCTCCCCTTGCCGACCCACAACGAGTTCTCGCCCAGGTCCTCCCGCTGCAGGTAATAGTCCTCCCTAGAGAAGTATCCGCCAGCGTGCCCTGCGCTCATTCCGGGTGAGAGCGACATCATGGTGAACCTCCTCTGCAGGCAGTGGTAGCATTAACGGCGGCAACAAAGGGATCCTGAACGTTAGCAAACTCTAGCAAAGATCGAGCGACTGCCAACGGGGGTTACAGGAGTAAAATCTTATTGTTGTCAATTAACGCGGCGTGTATACTGCGCCAGCGCAGGGGGAATATGGGACCCGGAGGACAGGGTCTGGGAGGTCCGCTACGGGGCCATTCGCGGGACGGCGCTTGAAAGCAGGATCTTTGACGAAATCGGTTGATCTTCGCGCCAAAGGTCTTCGTTCCTGATGCGATTGCATCCCAAATAGGATGCGGAAAAAACACCCTGAACGAGATGCTAACATCCTGTATAAGATGCCGGCATCCTAAATGAGATGCTTGCACTAACTGGTCAACTATGAGTTATACAAAAATTAAATAGTGCTCCTACGAGAGTACAATTACCCAGGAGGAGGAAGTATGCGGGTTAAGAAATCTAAAATAGGTACTTGCTGTATTTGTGGGTTAACTAACGTGCCTGTGACCACAGACCATGTGCCGCCGAGAACCATGTTTCCAAAACCACGCCCGCAAAATACAATCACAGTGCTGGCCTGTAACAAGTGTAACAACGGATCATCTGACAATGACCAAAAGTTTAGCGTGTTCCTAAGTATGCAAGCTATCCCATCACATAAAGAAGCTGAGCGTTTATTCAATACTAAAACCCTGAGTACATTAAATGAAAACCATAAGCTGAGGAAACATATTATATCAACAGCAAAACCGGTGTACCTCGCTACGGCGCAAGGTGTCGTGTATGATAAAGCCATGTCTGTACTAGCTGACGCAGAAGCATATAATTTAACCTTAGAACGTACAGTTAGAGGTTTATATTATCACCCACTAGTGTCCCAACGTTTAACTGAATAATATCAATTGGTTGTCAAGTTGATCTTGGTCGTCTTTGTAGCTGGCTCCTGTAAGTGTCTGTAATAATGAGATTCGCTCGAACATGGTGACACTCAAGA
>Ga0209317_1001578_pt1 | contig 19210 bp, 16 predicted proteins | sample RifGroB2_FD_183994 | JGI IMG/M metagenome (GOLD analysis project Ga0209317, IMG submission 183994) | Soil microbial communities from Rifle, Colorado, USA - Groundwater B2 (SPAdes) (version 2) | ecosystem: Environmental > Terrestrial > Soil > Unclassified | place: Rifle, Colorado | collected... | reverse complement strand
AGAAAACGGCCTTCCTTTTCGGATGGTGGATCTTCTCCTGCGTGTACTATTTCCTGCTCCCCATCGGGGCGGCGTACACACCGGGGATCTTCAAGGTCAAAATGATCGGCGTCATCAACTTCGGGTATGTCTTCGCCCTTTCCCAGTTCTTCGTTTCCTGGGGGATCGCGCTGTACTACGCGCATGTCGCCAACAAGGACTTTGACCGGTTGACCAGGGAACTGATCGACGAACTGCATCTCTAGGAAAGGAGGATACGACATGACCATGAAGAAGATAATCATAGCAGCAACACTGGCCCTCTCCGTTGCATCGGCCGCCTTTGCCGAAGAGCAGAAGGGAGCCCCGGCAGCTTCCCCCGCGGTGAGCTCGCCTGCAGAGCAGGGGGCAGCCGCCGCCGTAGCCGCCCCCGCAGCCCAGGCACCGGCTGCGGCCGTCGCCGCCCCGGCCCCGGCCGCTCCGGTCAAGAAGGAGCTGAAGACCAACAAGGTCATCACCATCGGCATGTTCGCCGTCATCATCGCCATCACCATGGGGGTCGTGGTCTGGGCCGCCAGTCAGACCAAGACCGCTTCCGACTTCTACGCCGCAGGCGGCGGGATCACGGGAACCCAGAACGGCTGGGCCATCGCCGGCGACTACATGTCGGCCGCGTCCTTCCTGGGTATTTCCGGCCTGATATCGCTCTACGGCTATGACGGGTTCATGTACTCGGTAGGGTGGCTGGTGGCCTACATCACGGTGCTTCTCATCGTGGCGGAGCCGTGCAGGAACGCCGGCAAGTACACCCTGGGAGACATCCTCTCCTTCAGGACCTCCCCCAAGCCGGTACGCGCCATCGCCGCCATCTCCACCGTCGCCGTCTCCACCTTCTACCTCACCGCGCAGATGGTCGGTGCAGGCAAGCTCATGGCCCTCCTGATCGGCGTCCCCTACAAGATGTCCATCATCGGCGTCGGCGTCCTCATGGTAGGCTACGTCGTCTTCGGCGGCATGGTCGCCACCACCTGGGTGCAGATCATCAAGGCGGGGCTTCTCATGTCGGGCGCCTTCCTCCTCTCCTTCCTGGTCATGCTGAAGGCAGGCTTCAACCCGATCGGCTTCTTCTCCACCATCGTGGGTAGCCCGGACATCCAGGACCACGTCTCCAAGCTGGTCCTGAAGGACGGCGTGATCCTGGCCGGCGCCGACGCCGGGCAGCGCTTCCTGGAGCCCGGCCTGTACCTGAAGAACCCGCTGGACCAGATCTCGCTCGGCATGGCCCTCGTGCTCGGCACCGCGGGTATGCCGCACATCCTGATGCGCTTCTTCACCGTTCCGACCGCGCAGGCGGCGAGGAAGTCCGTCATCATCGCGATGTTCATCATCGGCGGCTTCTACGTGCTGACCACCCTCCTTGGGTTCGGCGCGGCCATCCACCTCACCCCGCAGGGGATCACCGCAGTCGACCCGGGCGGCAACATGGCCACCCTGATGCTCGCGCAGCAGATGGGCGCCGACATCGCGCCGATCCTTGGCGACATCTTCCTGGCCTTCCTGTGCGCCGTCGCCTTCGCCACCATCCTCGCCGTGGTATCGGGTCTGGTGCTGGCAGCCTCCGCGGCCATCGCACACGACATCTACGTGAATGTGATCAAGGACGGCCACGCCGACCAGCACGAGCAGGTATTCGCCGCCCGCGCCACCTCCTTCGTGGTAGGGGCCTGCGGCATCCTGATCGGCCTCGCCGCGGAGAAGCAGAACGTGGCGCACCTGGTGGCGCTCGCCTTCGCCGTCGCCGCCTCGGGCAACCTCCCGGTCGTCGTGCTGTCGCTGTTTTGGAGGAAGTTCAACACAGCAGGGGTCATCTCCGGCCTGCTGGTCGGCACCATCGCCTCCATCGGCCTGGTGATGGTATCCCCCAACATGACCTACCCGAAGGTGGTCGCCGAAGGCGCCAAGAAGGTCATCGTCGCCATGGAGAAGAAGCAGGCGGCCCTCCCGGCCGGCGAGACCCTCGGCGAGAAGGACGCCAAGGCCCTTGCCAAGGCGAAGGTCGACGCGCAGCTGACCGGCACCTCGATGCTCGGCCTCGAGAAGCCGCTCTTCACCCTGAAGAACCCGGGCATCATCTCCATCCCGCTCGGCTTCATGGCCGCCATCCTTGGCGCCCTCGCCTTCCCCAACAGGCGTTCCGAGGAGATGTTCGACGAGGTCTACGTCCGCCAGAACACCGGTTTGGGTATGGCCAAGGCCGTCGAGCACTAGGCTTGGCAGTCTAAACGGCAAGGAATTGGGGAAGGGAAACCTTCCCCAATTTTTTTATCAAAGCCCCGGCTCACCTCCCCGTCCTGCCCGCCGCAGCGGCGGGGTTTATCGGTGAAGAAGGCGCGGCAAAAGGCAAAACAGTTTTACATCGCCCTTTTTTTATGTAGTATCATCGCCACGAAACGGCATTCAAGCCAGGCGGAGCAGGCATGCAACATCAGATCTACCCACCCGACCCGACCGACGCGGAACTCATGCAGGATCTGCTGGGGCAGGTGCACGCCTATCTTCCGCTTTTGGACCGGGACGAGATGCGCAGTTTCCTCTCCGGGCTGCGCAGGGAGACGGAGCAAGTGCTTGACGAGCTCGGGAGGTTTTCCCGCCGCGAGGAGGAGCTTCTTGCCCGGGTCCGCGAGGAGAGCGCCTACCCCCTTCTCTTGCAGCTCCACGAGGAACTGAACGTCCTGGAGATGGAGCGCTTTTTAAGCTTCTACTCGGTCACCGCCCTGCACGAGAACTGCACCTCCTACCGCGACGTCCTGGCGGGGCGGGCCCTCGAACTCGTGCAGCAGGAGATGCCCTCCCCTGCCCCGGTCCCCTTCGCGCTGGTCAGCATGGGCAGCGACGGACGGGAGGAGCAGACCCTCATCACGGACCAGGACTACCTGATCGTGTACGGAGACGACGGCGGCGAGGAGGCAGACCTCTACTTCAGGGAATACTCGCGGATCCTCGTGGAGCGTCTCGCCGAGATCGGCTTCAAGAAGTGCACCGGCGGCATCATGCCTTCAAACGACACCTGGCGGGGTTCGCTCTCGCAGTGGCAGCGCCGGCTGCTCGCCATAGTGCGCTACGAGTTCGAGGACTACGCCAAGAACCTGATGGACCTGATCGTCCTCTCCGACGCCCGTTTCGTGGCAGGGGACGCGCAGCTCGCAGGGGAGCTGGTGAGCCGCATCCGTTCCCTTTTGCAGGACTACTTCATGGCGCTTTGGGGGATGGCCAAGGCGGCAACAGAGATGCGGCTCGCCCTCGGCTTTTTGAAGCGGTTCTGGACCGAGGGGAGCGGCGAGCACAAGGGTTTTTTCAACCTGAAGCTGCTGGCATGGGCCCCACTGGTGATGAACGTGAGGATCCTGGCCATCAACCAGGGGCTCCCCGCCACCTCGACGGTCAGGCGGATCGAGCTGCTGGAAAAGGAGCACAGCTTCTCCGCCAACACGGCGCGCGGGCTCATCCAGGCGTACCGGATCCTCACCAAGCACCGTATCCTGCTCCAGATAAAGGTGATCAAGGGCATCCAGGACGACGCCTACTACCTGAACCCCTACTCGCTCCCCCCGGACGAGCGGGAGCGGATCAGGCAGGCGCTCCTTTTGATCGAGGACCTGCAGAAGATCATCCACACCAATTTCTCCATAGTATAAGGGTTTCCCCTGAGCCGCTTTTCATCTTCACCCGAGGCACGCGCTGTGCTATGCTCCCGGCACCGCCAACCGAGGCCGGAGGAGACCATGAGCCAACCGAAAAACAGCCACCAGGTAAACCTGTTCCGCCCCAAGAAGGGGCACATGCGGGACGAGGTGCTGATCATCCTCGCCATCCTCTTCGGGTGGGGGGTCTGCACCTTCGGGTTCCAGCTGCTGGTCTACCTCTGCCAGGGGACCGGCGCCGGGAGCCTTTTGACCCGCCTCACCCTTTTCAACCTGCCGCTGCACTTCTGGTTCACCGGGCAGCTCCTCCCGCTTTGGTTCATCGTGCTCTGCGTCATCTTCAATCTCTACATCGACAGGATCACCGAATATCACAGCCGCAGGAGAGACAGAAGCTATGAATGACTCGTCGTGGTCGATTTTCGTCGTCCTTTGCGTGCTCCTTTCCTTCATCTTCGTGGGGCTGAGGCAGAAGTCGCGGGAAACCCATGAGTACGGCTTCGGCGGGCGCTACACCGGGAGGATCGGCGGGGGGGCGGCCATCGCCAGCAACTGGATGAGTGCCGCAAGCCTCATGGGGCTCGCCGGGATCATCTACCTGCAGGGGTACCAGGGGCTTGCCTACGTGATCGGCTGGACCGGCGGCTACGTCCTGCTGCTGGTGCTTCTGGCCAGCCAGATCCGCCGCTTCGGGAAGTTCACGGCCCCGGAGTTCGTGGGGGAGCGCTACGGCTCGCAGGGGGCGAGGGTGATCGCCGCCATGATCTCCATCGCGATCTCCGTCATCTACTGCGTGGCACAGTTCAAGGGGATTGGCCTCGTCTTCTCGTTCATGTTCGGCATCGACTACAGCGACGGGGTGATCTACGGCGCGCTCGCCGTGGTCTCCTACATGGTCCTCTCCGGGATGTTGGGGCTCCCTAGAAACCAGCAGTTGCAGTACCTGGTGATCAGCGTCTCGTTCATCGTGCCGCTCATGTGGCTGGCCAGGCGGCTCGGGTACTTCTGGCTCCTGCCGCAGTTCGGCTACGGCCGCGCCATCACCGACCTGTCGCGCGACTTCGCCATAGACTTCACCCTTCCCTTCGCCGGCGGCACGCTCTTTCAGTGGTGCGCGCTCTGCTTCACCCTCATGGTCGGGACCGCCGGGCTCCCCCACGTGCTCTCCCGCTTCTACACGGTCCCGAACGTCCGTGACGCGCGCTGGAGCGTGGTCTGGGGGCTCTTCTTTATAGCGCTCATCTACTGGTCGGCCCCGGCCTTCGCCGTCTTCGGCAGGCTCATGGAGGCTCGAAGCGGCCTCGCCCTCCCCCCCGCCGCTGCGCGCGGCATGGCCGACGTGGTGGTGCTGAAGACCGCGGTCCTCGCGGGGCTCCCCGGGGGGCTCGTGGGGGTGCTCGCCGCAGGGGCGCTCTGCGCCGCCTTCTTCACCGTAGCGGGGCTTTTGATGACCGGCGCCGCGTCCATCTCCCACGACCTCTACTATTCTGTCGTCAACCCGCGCGCCAGCGAGTCCGCGCGCATGCAGGTGGCCAAGGGGGGGACCCTGGTCCTCGCCGCGGTGGTGCTGCTGCTGGCGCTCGACCCTCCGGGGTTGATAGCAGAGATCACGGCGGTCGCCTTCGCCCTGGCAGGGAACACCATCTTCCCCCTGTTCCTGCTGGGGATCTGGTGGGACCGCGCCAACCGCCATGGGGCCATAGCCGGGATGCTTACCGGGATCGTCTGCACCGTCGCGGACCCGCTGCTGGGAGGGGCGTTCCCGCAGGTGGCCGCACTTTTTCCGGTCACCTCTTCCGCGCTTTTGGGAGCGCCGCTGGTCGTCCTGGTCATGATCGCCGTTTCGCTCGCCACCCCGCCACCCCCGGAGGAGATGCGGCGCTTCCTGGAGCAAGAGGTGCACGGGCACCTCGATTAGCGGCTACCGGGCTCCGGCGCCTCTTCGACGCACCATGGGGCCGCTGCCCTTTCCCCGCCGGGGAACAGGAAAGCCGCGAAACGCAGATGTAGCGGGGATTTGCCGCGGGCGGCCGCTCGAAATCCCCCGACCCCCCTGTTGAGAGGGGGAATTGAAACGGAGCGCACATGCCGATGCTGTTGGGAACCAAGGGGGGAGACATCCTCGAGTGGCGCGCCAGCGCAGAACTGCTGGCGAACCTGAAGCAGAGGCTCGCCGGCAAGTGGGGGCGCAGTTCCGCCCGCGAGGCTGAGGAGTTTCTGAAGGGGCTCGTCGTCTCGCTCGACGAGGAGCTTTGCTACGAGTCCCAGCTGGAAGAGGAGCTCTCCTCCCTGCAAAAGGCGGTGGAGGGGGCAAGGAGAGCCTGCGAGCTGGCCTCCTTGCAGGCACGCCACCGCGAGGTGGTCTCCGCCCACTTCAGCCGCCGCAGCTCGGTGCTGGCGCTTTGCAGTGCCGGGAACCGGCTGCACGATGCGCTTCTGACCCGGGCGGCACAGCTCGCCGAGGAGCGGATGCTCGAGCTGGGACAGGGGAGCGCTCCCGTTTACGCCCTGCTCGCCTCCGGTGACCGGGGGCGGGGCGAGGAGACCCTCTACAGCAAAAACCGCTATATCCTGCTGCACGAACTGGACTCACCCAGGTTCTTCCTGTTCAGCCACCAGCTCTTTGCGGTGCTGAAGGAGGCGGGGGTGCTGGACGGAGAGAGCGCGCTCTGGCACGGCTCGCTCGCCGAGTGGCGCACCCTCCTGAAGGGGGGAGGCCGGCGCACTGGCAGCGCCGAGCAGGGGCTCGCCCCCCTCCCTCCCTTTGCCACCCCCGCCAGGCAGGGTCCCGCATCCGCGCCGGAGTGGGAGTGGCGCCTGGAGGCGATGGCGGACCTCTGTTTCGTCGCCGGTTTCGAGCCTCTGGCACGGCAGGCGATGGCGGCCTCGGCGAGCGCCGTCAAGGAGCAGAAGAACCGCGATCCCTTCTTCCAGCTGGCGCGCCGGGTGATCCACCTCCCCCTGGCTCTCGGGCACTTCGGGCGCTGGCGCCTGGAGCGGGATGGCGAGCACAAGGGAGAGATAGACGTGGAAAGGCTCGCCCTCTCCCCGATGGTGACGGCGATCCGGGTGCTGGCGGTGCATGCGGGGGTTCATGAAGGAGGAACGCTGCAAAGGGTGAGGGAACTTCTCTACAAGGGGGCGCTGGACGTAGACCTTGCCGAGCGGCTTTTGAAGGCGTTCCAGTGCCTCATGCAGCTAAGGATCGAGAGCGAGATAAGGGCGGAGCAGCCGGGCGCCTTCGTGAACCCCGAGGAGTTCACCCTGGAACAGGACGCCCGGATCAGGAGTTCCGTCGAGTCGGTGCTCAGCCTGCAAAAGATCGCTTACCAGAGCATGGTGGGAAAGGTATAGGGGCGGTTTATGCGCATTTCCATCTCAGCAGGAACCCTTTTCACCTTCCCGCTCCCAAAGGCCTTCGCCATGGCTGCCGAGGCGGGGTTCGACGGCGTCGAGCTGGTGATCAACCAGGAGTTCCAGAAGGTCAGCTCGCGCAGGTTGATCAAGGAGCTGGCCCAGACCATCCCGATACTCTCCATCCACGCCCCCTTCATGCCGCTGGACGGCTGGGGGGGGCCGGTGGACTCCTTGAAGCGCTGCGTGGAGATCGCCGCGGACTGCGGCATAAGGCTGGTGAACTTCCACCCCCCTTCCTGGATCGGGATGGAGTTCCGCTACTGGCGCTGGCTGTACAGGATGCAGGATTTCCAGAAGGAGATCGGCGGCGACCAGGTGGCGCTCACGCTGGAGAACATGCCCTGGACCGGCAAGTACCGGATCAACGGCTACATACTGTCGGAAACGCAGGAGATGATCGAGTTCATCAAGGAGAAGAACCTCTACCTCACCTTCGACTGCACCCACATGGGGAGCGGGCGGGCCAACTTCATCAACGACTTCTACCTTTTCTACAACAGCGGCCGGATCAGGAACATCCACTTCTCTGACTACGGGCACGGCCGCCAGCACCTGCTCCCCGGGCACGGCATCCTGCCGCTCACCCGTTTCTTGAACCACCTGAGAAACACAGCCTACAACGACATACTGACCCTGGAGCTCTCCCCCCACGAGTTCCCCAAGGGGGAGCAGATCATCGTCCAGAGCCTGAAGGAGATCCTCGCCTACCTAAGGCGCGAGACCGACAAGGCTACCCCCTGACCACGTAGACCGAGCACTTCGCGTCCCGCACCACCTTGTGCGACACGCTCCCCAGCAGTTTCCTCTTCAAAAACCCCTTGCCGGTCGAACCGATCACGATGACGTCGATCTCCTCCTTTTCGGAAAACCGGAGCAGCTCCTCGGCGGGGTCGCCGTAGACCACCGCTGTCTCCAGCGGGACCCCCTCCTCCTGCGCGTTTTTCTCGACGACGTAGAAGATCCGCTCCTTCAACTCGGCCCACTGGGTCTGCTCCGTGATGGGGCGCGCCGGGACGAAGTCGGTGAAGGTGTTGCGCGGGGCGTTGGGGAGCACGAGGAGCCCGTAGACCTTGCTCTTGAACTGGCTAGGTATCCCCGCGGCCAGCCGGACCGCCTCCTCCGCTGCCTTGTCCGACAGGGGCGAGCCGTCGATGGCGACCAGGATCTTCTTGCGCAGGTTGAGCATCAGCGTCCTCCGTGAGTGGGATGCGGGAAATGAGGCTGCAACACTATAAAACATTGTCTCTTAAATTCAAACCTATTTTGCGCAAGTGGGGCCCCACTCCCGGCTGCGTCCCCGCTTTCCACGCTCGGGAAAAGAAAAAGGCGCCCGAAAAGGACGCCCGTAGGACCGCCTGCTCCGCCGCGGCCACGCTAGCCGCTTGCGCTGCGGTTCAGAAGCTGGACCATCTCCTGATGGATGACGCCGTTGCTGGCGAGGATGCGGTGGTCGTAGACCGAGTACGGGAGCCCGGCATGGTTGGTCACCTTCCCTCCCGCCTCGGCGACCAGGAGCGACCCGGCCGCCACGTCCCACGGCTTGAGCTTGCACTCCCAGTACCCCTCAAGCCTCCCTGCGGCGACGTAGGCGAGGTCGAGCGCCGCTGCGCCTGCCCTGCGCACCCCTCGCGCGGCCAGCTGCAGCTCTATGAAGTGCTGGAAGTTGTTTTCGTTGTCGCGCGCGACGTCGTAAGGAAAGCCGGTGGCGATCAGCGACTGCCTGAGGGGCGACCTTTGCGAGACGCCGATGCGCCTGCCGTTCAGGAAGGCCCCCCCCCCTTTCACTGCGCTGAACATCTCGTCCATCATGCAGTGGTAGATCACCCCCAGGACGACCTCCTTCTCCCGCTCGAAGGCGATGGAGACGCAAAACCAGGGGAAGCCGTGGGCGTAGTTGGTGGTGCCGTCAAGAGGGTCTATGATCCAGCGGCAAGAGGGGTCGCCGTCGGGGTACAGCTCCTCTTCGGCAAGGAAGCTGTGCGTCGGGAAGGAGCCTCTGATGCGGTTCACGATGAGCTCCTCACAGGCGCCGTCCACCTCGGTCACCAGGTCCACCTCCCCCTTGTAGGAGAGGGTGTGCTCCCCCCAAAGCCGCTCCCTTTGGAACAGCCCGGCCTCGCGTGCTGCGGCGCTTGCTGTCTCAAGCATCTGCTCCAGTTCAGCCGGCATTGGGCACCCCGGAGCCGTATGCGTCCCGGGCCGGATCTGGCTCGGGTTGCAGCAGCTCGTGCATATGCTCCAGCAGGGTGAAGTGGATCTCGTCCTCGGCGGCAATCCTCAGGAAAAGCTCCCTCTCCCAACCGTTCAGCGCCTCCTGCGCGAGCTTCCCGCAGGCCCTGGCGCTGACCGCCTCGAACCGCATGGCGTGCCGGTAGCAGCCGAGGTCGCCGTTGAAGGAGGTCAGCGCCTTTTCCTGCACGGAAAGACGGCGCAGTATGCTCTTCGCCCCCTCCAGGGTGCCGGAATCGGGGAGCTCCACCCTCGCCCCGCCCTGCAGCGCGCGCAGGGCATCGGCGTGGCGCAGCTCGTCTTCGGAGAACATCCTGAAGATCGAGGTTAGGCCAGCAATCCCCGCCACGGCGCCGCAGCGCTCGTAGTACCCCTTCCCGTCGCCTTCCTTTCTGAGCAGCATCTCGGTCGAATCCATGTACCCCTCCCGCACCCGATCTATTACGGCTGGAAAACAGTAACAGGAAATGACGTTATTTCAAAACGGTGGATGTTTTTTTCTCATCACGGCAGGGACGGAAACAAGGGGAATGATGCGGGGGGAGGAAGCTCCTGACGGGGCCTTTGCAAGGAGGCGGCAAAACGAAGGGGGATCTCGCGATCCCCCCTTTGCTCCTTCTTTTGAAAACAATTTCTAGTTGTAGGCGCTCTCGGAATGCTGCGTCTGGTCGAGGCCCATGATCTCGTCTTCCTTCTCGACGCGCAGCCCGATGGTCTTGTCCAGCACCAGGGAGATCACGAAGGTAACCACCACTGCGTACAGGGCCGCAGCACCGACCGCGATCAGCTGCGTGACGAACTGCTTCATGTTTCCTGAGGTGAGCCCGGTGGCGCCCACGGTGGCAAAGACGCCGGTCAGGATGGCGCCGGTGGTGCCGCCGATACCGTGCACGCCGAAGGCGTCCAGCGAGTCGTCGTACTTGAACTTCGCCTTCAAAAGGATGCCCATGTAGCAGACCAACCCCCCTGCGATACCCATCAAAAGGGCTGCACCCGGCTGCACGAACCCTGCGGCGGGGGTGATGACGACGAGGCCCGCGACTACCCCGGAACCAAAGCCCAGGGCCGAGGGCTTGCCGGCATGGATCCACTCGGCGATCATCCAGGTGAGGCCGGCTGCGGCCGGGGCGATGGTGGTGGTGGCGAAGGCAAGTCCTGCGAGGCCGCCCGCCGCATCGGAGGTGTTGACGCCGACTACCGCAGAACCTGCGTTGAACCCGAACCAGCCGAACCAGAGCACGCCCACGCCCAAGAGGGTAAGCGGGAGGCTGTGGGGAGCCATGCGCTCGGTCGGGAAGCCGTGGCGCTTGCCCAGGAAGTAGAGGACCACCAGGGCCGAGATACCGGAGGAGAGGTGGACCACGGTGCCGCCGGCGAAGTCGAGCGCGCCCATCTTGAAGAGCCAGCCGTCCACCATCCAGACCCAGTGCGCCAGCGGGTCATAGACCAGGGTGGTCCAGAGGAGCACGAAGAGGCAGTAGGCGGAGAACTTGATCCTCTCGGCCAGTGCGCCGGAGATGAGTGCCACGGTGATCATGGCGAACATCCCCTGGAACATGGCGAAGACGTACTCGGGGATGGCGCCCGGCTCGCTGGCCACGTTCTGGAACAGGGTGTAGACCGGGACGCCGTCCTTGAAGCTGATCAGCCCGTTCAGCATCGCCTTGCTCAGGTCGCCGACCAGCCCCATGCCGAGGTCGGAGCCGAAGGCAAGGGAGTAGCCGAGCACCGCCCACTGCACGCCGACGATGCCCATGGCGACAAAGGAGTGCATCATGGTGGAAAGGACGTTCTTCTGGCGCACCATGCCGCCGTAGAACAGGGCGAGCCCCGGGATCATGAAGAGGACCAGCGCGGCGGAGATCAACATCCACGCGGTGTCGCCCGTGTTGAGCACCGGATCGACGCTCTTGGGAGCGTCGGCTGCGGGTGCGGCAGGGGCCTCGGCGGCAGCAGCGGCAACCCCGGCCGGTGCGGCGTCGGCCGCGGGGGCTGCGACGGCAGTAACGGCAGCGGCGCCGGCTGCGTCGGCCGCTTTTTCTTCGGCACCGGCCGCCACCGGGAGCACCAGCAAGGAGGCCAGCAGCATCAGCTTGGTAAAGTTAACGGTCAGGCAGCTGGAAGCGGCAGAAATCCCTGCGGTGCCAGCTGCGTCCTTGGCCTTTTTATTGTCACGTATCATAACACTCTCCATTGATGGTTTGGATTGGTCGATTGCCGAGGTTAAATCGCCTCGTCCCCTTTTTCTCCGGTCCTGATGCGGACCGCGTCCTCAAGCGGCAGGATGAATATCTTGCCGTCCCCGATCCTGCCGGTCTTGGCGGTTTCCTCGATGGCCGCCACGGCCTTTACCACCAACTCGTCGGCAACCGCGATCTCCAGTTTCACCTTCGGAATAAAATCAACCACGTACTCGGCGCCACGGTACAGCTCGGTATGGCCCTTCTGACGGCCGTAACCTTTGACCTCGCTCACCGTGATCCCCTCGATGCCGATCTCATTGAGGGCATCCTTCACTTCGTCCAGCTTGAACGGCTTGATGATTGCTTCGATAAGCTTCATCGCGTGCCTCCTTTATTTGTGATTGCGGTGATTTTTCCTTAGCAGCCGCCCCCGGCCTCCCCGGATGGGCTGCAGACATGGCATCAACTTCCTGTTTTCAGGCCCGTCACGGCTTCAATGCCCTTGCCTTTTGTTCAACTTTGAATAAACAGCCTTTTCCCAGCCTTGAAATCAGTTCCCCCTTTCCCGATTGTTGGCGCCTTCCACCACGACCTGCGCCATTGCCTAAACGGGCGGGAAAGCTTTCTGAGGCACCTCGCTGTGCCGTATCTGATTGAGCTGTTAGCATAGGATGTGCCAGCAGGGGCGGCCGACGCCAAGTAGGCTGAAAATCTGTGTTTTTGCCACGGCACCCATGACAAACGGAAAGGGGACGTTCTTTAATGCGGCAGGAATGGCTATTTTTTAGGCAGGAAACGGGAACGGAAAGGGTGCGTCCGGAGCAGGGCCTCGCTGGGGGGGGCGACCCCGGCGCAATTACCTGGCGCAGGTGAAGAGGCGGGTGATCTCCTCGGGGGGGACCGGCCTGCTGAAGAGGTACCCCTGGTAGAGGTCGCAGCCGTTTCTGGTGAGAAAATCGAGCTGCGGCTGGGTCTCCACCCCCTCCGCGATCACCTGCAGCTTCAGGGTGTGGGCCATCTCGATGGTGGCGACCGTGATGGCCGCGTCGTCGGGGTCGGAGGTGATGTCCTTGATGAAGGTCCTGTCGATCTTCAACACGTCGAGCGGAAAGCGCTTCAAATAGGAGAGGGAGGAAAAGCCGGTGCCGAAGTCGTCGATGGCGAGCCTCACCCCCATCCCCTTCAGCGCCTGCAGCGTCTTGATGGTCTTCTCGGTGTGCGCCATCAGCACCCCCTCGGTGAGTTCCAGCTCCAGGAGCCCCGGGTCGACACCGCTCTCCTTGAGTATCCCGGTCACCGTCTCCAGCAGCTCGTTTTTCATGAACTGCTGCCCGGAGATGTTGATGGCCAGGGTGACCGGCGGAAGCCCCTGTTTCTGCCAGAGCTTGTACTGCCGGCAGGCCTGTCTCATCACCCACTGGTCGATCTGGATCACCAGCCCGATCTCCTCGGCAAGGGGGAGGAAGCGGCACGGCTCGACCATGCCGAGCTCCTTGCTGTTCCAGCGCACCAGCGCCTCGATGCCGACCACCTCTCCGCTGCTGCTGCAGACCTGGGGCTGGTAGTGGATGGTGAATTCCTCCTCCTTCAACGCCTTGTGCAGCTGGCTCTCCAGAATGATCCGCTCCAAGGCCTTGGCGTTCATCGACTCGTCGTAGATCTGGTAGCCGTTTCTGCCCTGCTCCTTCGCCTGATACATGGCGCCGTCCGCGTTCCTGATCAGGTCGCTCGCGGTGGAGGCATCGAAGGGGTAGAGGCTGATACCGATGCTGGTGGAGACGAACACCTCCTGCCCCTCCAGCGAGTAGGGGACCGAGACCGCCTCCAGGATGCGCCGTGCGACCTTCGCCACGTCCTGGAAATGCTCGATGTCCGAGAGCATGATGGTGAACTCGTCCCCCCCCAGGCGGGAAACCAGCGAAGGGGGGCACTCCTCGTCGGCGCGGGCGAGGCAGTCGCTTCTCCTCACGCAGCGCAGGAGCCGGTCGGCGACGTCCTGCAAAAGCCGGTCCCCCACGCCGTGCCCGAGCGTGTCGTTCACCAGCTTGAAGCGGTCCAGGTCGAGGAACAAGACGGCGAGCATCCTGTCGTTTCTGTTGGCAAAGACCAGCGCCTGCTCCAGCTGCTGCAGGAAGAAGCGGCGGTTGGGGAGCCCGGTCAGCGCGTCGTAATAGGCCAAAAGCCTGATCTGCTCCTCGGCGTGTTTTCTTTCGGTGATGTCCTGGATGGTCCCGGTGAGGCAGACCGGCTCCCCCACCTCGTCCAGCACGGTGACGAGCTCGGCGTGCAGGGTCCGCTCGCTTCCCTCCAGCAGGATGCGGTAGTCGAAGGAGAACGGGGAGCGCCTGGCCACCGCATCGTCGATGGAGTTCTGCACGAAGGCCCGGTCCTGGTGGTGCACGGCGTCGAGTATGGGGTTTCCCCCCTGCTTGTTCCGGTCGATGCAGCAGATGCTGTAGACCTCCTCCGAGCAGCGGATCTCGCCGGTGGCGAGGTCCCATTCCCAGCTCCCTATGTGGGCGAGGCTCTGGGCATGGGCGAGGCCGGCCTTGCTCTCCCTGAGCTGCTCCAGGGCCCCCGAGGCCCTCAGCATATAGCTCACCCGGTATCCCAGGATGTGCCAATTGATCGGCTTGGTGATGAAGTCGGTCGCCCCCGCCTCGTAGGCGGAGTCGATGGATGCGAGGTCGTCGAGGCCGGTCATCATCAGCACCGGGGTGTCCCGCCCGCAGGAGGTGCGCCGGATGGCGCTGCAGACCGAGAAGCCGTCTATCCCCGGCATCATCACGTCCAAGAGCACGATGTCCGGGACATGCACCTCGAACTCCTCCAGCGCCTGCTCCCCGTTCTCCGCGTCCCGGACCACGAAACCGGAATTCTCCAGCGTTTCCCTGGCCAGGAGACGCACGGCCTGATCGTCGTCCACCACCATGACCAGCGGGGTATTGCGCTTGGTTTTCCTGGTCAACATATGGAGCCTCCCCGAAGCGCATCACGCACCTGCCGGTATTCCTCTTCGACCTGCATCAGAAGCGGCAGCGCACCCACGGTGGAACCGGCGCGCCCCAGCGTCTCCAGTTCCATGCATACCCCCGCAAGCCTCAGCGCACCGAGGTTCGCGCTGCTCGACTTGAAACTGTGCGCCGCAGCCTTCAGCTTCTCCGCATCGCCACCTGACTCCGCCTCACGCATGGTCTGCAACAGGGTCGGCGTGCTGGCGAGGTACAGGTCGACCACCTTGCGCAGGATCTCCATCCCGCGGTTCCCCGGGAGGGTGCGGATCATCTCCAGCGCGCCGGTCATCCTGTCGCGGCAGATGACCTCAGAGAAAGCCTGGGGCGCCTCCGCGCCCTCCGGTTGCAAGCCCCCACCCACCTGCTGCGGGGAAAGGCGGCGGCCGATCACCTTGGCGAGCTGGTCGCGGCTGAAGGGCTTGGAGAGGTAGTCGTCAGCCCCGGCCTCTAGGCAGGCGACCCTGTCCCCCTTCATCGCGTAGGCGGTCAGGGCAACGATGGGGACGCGGGGAGCTCCCCCCTCTTCCCACTCCCTGATCCGCCTGGTTGCCTCCAGCCCGTCCATCACCGGCATCTGGCAGTCCATGAAGACCAGGTCGTACCGGGTCCGCTGCACCTCCTGGAGGGCGCACAGCCCGTCTTCCACCACCTTCACCCGGCAGCCGAGGCTCTCCAGCATCCCCTTCCCCACCTCCTGGTTCACCACGTTATCCTCGACCAGGAGCACCTGCCTGACGCGGCGCATCCGGGGGTCCTGCGCCCCGCCCCCCTCTCCTTCGGCCTGCTCCATGCCGAGCGCAGCCACGATAGCCCCGTAGAGCCCCTCACGGTGCAGTTCCTTTTTCGGGTAAAGCGCCACGCCGATCTCCTGCACCCGGTTGGCGTGCACCTCCGCCGGGGGCTCGGCCAGGAGCAGCAACCGTATCGAGCGCCCCACCGGCACACTGCGTATGGTGGCCGCCAGGGCCATGCCGTCGGCGCCTGCGACCTCGCGGTCCAAAAGGACCAGGTCGAAGGGGGCGGCGACCAGCTTGCAAAGGACACCGGGGGCGTCCCCGGCGCATTCCACGTCGATACCCCAGCCGTTCATCTGCTCCAGGAGCGCTTCGCGCGTCCGATCTTCGTCCGTCGCCAGTAGCACCCTCTTGCCGCGCAGCGCCGTGCAGCTCCGCTCGGGGCGCGGCGCTTTCCGGTGGGGGTCGAGCGCGGCGGTGAAGGTAAAGGTGGAGCCGAGCCCCGGCTCGCTGGAGACCTCCATCACCCCCCCCATGAGTTCGGTCAGCTGCCTTGCGATGGCGAGCCCGAGACCGGTCCCGCCGTACTTGCGGGTCATCGATTCATCCCCTTGGGCGAATTGCCGGAAGATCCGCTCCCGTGCCTCCCGCGTGATCCCGATTCCCGTGTCCTCGACGGTCACCCGCAGCAAGGCGGGCTCCTGCGCCATGGCAAGGGAGAGCTTGACGTGTCCCTGCTGCGTGAACTTCACCGCGTTGGCAAGGAGGTTGACCATGATCTGGCGCAGGCGCCCCGGGTCCCCCTGGAACATCTGCGGCAGCCCCGGCTCGACATCAAGGACCAGTTCCAGCCCCTTCCTGGCGGCATCCTCGGTGAACATGGCAACGGCATCCGCGGCCTCCTGGTGCAGGTCGAAAGGAATCACCTCCAGCTCCATGCGCCCCGCCTCGATCTTGGAGAAATCGAGGATGTTGTTGATGATGGCAAGAAGCGCCTCGCCGGAGCGGCGCACCGTATCCACGAAGCGCGACTGCTCCTTGCTGAGGTCGGTGTTCAGGAGGAGTTCCGTCATGCCTAGCACCCCGTACATGGGGGTCCGTATCTCGTGGCTCATCTGGGCCAGGAAATCCGACTTGGCGCGGTTTGCCGACTGAGCCGACTGCATGGCACGCCTCACCCCCTCAAGGCTCTCCTCCAGCTGGCGGTTCACGCAGGAGAGCTCCCGGGTCCTCTCGGCCACTTCCAGCTTCAGCTCCTCGGAGTGCAGCGCGAGCCTCTCGTCACGGATGGAGATCTCCGCCAGCATCTCGTTGAAGCAGGCGAACAGGAGCCCCAGCTCGTCGTCGCTCGCGTTCTCCACCCGGACGCCGTAGTCCTTGCTGTGGGAGACGATCTCCATCTTCCTCGCCAGCCGGTGGATGGGATCGGAGATGAGCCGCTCGATACGCAGGGAGAGGAGTTCGCACAGGCCGGCAATTCCCAGGGCGCCCAGGAGCAACTCGGCAACGAGGAAGAGAAGCATGGAGCGCGGCGCCGTCTCCAGGGCGTGCGAGACGGCGGCCGGCGGACGGAGGTAGCAGGCGAAGCCTGCGATCAGAACCAGGAACAGCACTGCGTTGCAGGCGAGAAGGAGCGTCATGAGCTTTGCTTTGAGGCAGCTTTTCCCCGACCACTGACCCTTCACAGCACCCCCTCGCAGCACGCCCCGGCAGGATTGGACAGGGAGCGCTCCCTTGCGAGGCGCTCATCTACGACACCCGGAACGCAAACGTTAAAACTCTACAATACTACGTTTGGATTTCAAGGACGGCGGGAGGCGCCGGCGAGGGAGATGAAGTTTGCGATGACGGCGTGCGAGGCGGCGTTAAACGCCGCTTCTGCCTGGATGAATCCGGAGAGGTGGTCGGTCGGGGGGGTGGAGAGGCGATCCCAGGCGGCGACGATGGCGCGGTCCACCTCCGGGTGGAACTGCAGGCCGTAAACGCCGTTCTTCAGGCGGAAGGCCTGGGCGGGGCAGGCGGACGAACCGGCCAGGAGCGTCGCGCCGGGGGGGACGGTAAAGCTGTCGTTGTGGAGCTGGAAGGTGAGCAACGGGTTTCCCACCCCCTGGAAAAGCGGGTCCCGCATCCCCTCCCCGGTAAGCTCCACCCGGCACACGCCGTGCTCGCAGTGCCGCGAGGGGGAGGTGACCGTGCCGCCGGCCGCGTGCGCCAGGAGCTGCCCGCCGAGGCAGATCCCCAGAAGCGGCGTGCCGGCGCGAACCGCCCTCTCGATGAAGGAGAGTACCCCGATCAGGTGGGGGTGCTTTGCGCCGTCGTGCACCCCCATCTCCCCGCCCAGCACGATGATCCCGGAAAGGGCACCCGGATCGGGGAACGGTTCGTCGCTGTAGGGAGCCACGGTGGCGAAAGGATGTCCGCCGCTCAAGAGGAGCCGGCTGCAGCTCCCGGCGGGACATTGCGGGTCGTTTTGCACGATAAGGAACATTTCTTCCCTCATTTCCCGAGTGTTATGCTCCCATCCTTCCCGAATACCAGCGGGGAGCCGGGGAAGTCCTCCGCCGACAGCCTCTGCATCAGGCGCAGGGCGCGGCGCTTCCCGTCGCGGGCGACCGGGGTGAAAGGGAGCTGACGGAAGGACTCGACGGAACCCCCGACGAAGCTGCCGTCTCGCTCCAGCTGAACGGTCAGAAGCGGCGCAAGGCCGCTCTCCCGGGCGACGCTGACCCCGCCGAAGGTGGCGAAATTACCAAGGCTGTAGGCGATCAGCCGGCCGCGGTACAGCTCCAGCGCGCGCGGCACGTGGGGCCCGTGAGCCACCACTAGGTCGGCGCCGAGCTCTATCGCGTCGTGGGCGAAACGGAAGAGGTCGCCGCGCGGCTCTTCCAGGTAACGCTCCATCCCCGGGTTGACGTGCAGCGCATCCCTCCCTTCGGCACCGGCGTGGATGGAAAGGATCAGGATGTCGTAGTCCCCCGAGATCCGGGCGATCTCCTGCAGGGGCTGTGCCGGAAAGACGATGGAGCGCGGCGCAGGGCCGCAGGATAGCGAGAGGATCCCCACCCGCACGCCCCGCACCAGGAACTCGGCGATCCCCCCCCTTTTGCCGGCGAAGGAAACGCCGGCCTCGGTGAGCGCCCTCTTGGTCGAGGCGAGGCCGCTTCTTCCGAAGTCGAGGGCGTGGTTGTTGGCAAGCGAGACCATGGAGATCCCCGCGTCCCTGAGGTTCCAGGCATAGTCCGGGGGGGTGCGAAAGAGGTAGCGCCTCCCGGGAATCGGCTCCTTCGCAGGCTTCCCCCCCGACAGAAGCGGCCCCTCGAGGTTGGCCATGGCGATGTCGGCGCGCTTGAAGTAGGGGGCGGCGGCCGAGAGCAGTTCGCGCCCACCCAGCCTCGGGAGTCTCGGGAAGGGGAAATCGCTCCCCATCATGATGTCCCCCACAGCCGCCACGGAGACGGGGTCGGCCGCGCCGGCGGACGAGGGGAAGAGGGGCGAGGAAGCGAGCAGCGCCGCCAAGAGGGGAAGCCATGCCCTATGAAGGGATGCAGGGTTCAGAGGCGGGTCCTTTCCTGTTGCCTGATAAAAAAGCAGATCTTGCGCCGGAAAGCCCCTTTTTTGCGCAAGGGGAGCTGACGGCGGAAGATCTGCTGGTGTGAAAAAACGCTGTGACGGGGCTGTCCCTTAGGCCCCCTTGTGCAGGAGCCCTTCGGCCACCACCTCGACCACGTCCCTTACCCGGACATGACCGGCCCCCTTGTCCTTCAGCCCGTCCTCCATCATGGTCATGCAGTAGGGGCAGGCGACGCATATGGTGTCGGGGGACCCTTCCAGCGCCTCGTTGACGCGCGCGTGGTTCACGCGCTCGCCGGTGAACTCCTCCATCCACATCCGTCCCCCCCCGGCGCCGCAGCAAAACGAGTTCCTGCCGTGGCGCTCGAGCTCCTGGGGAGCGG
>Ga0209317_1001577_pt1 | contig 19233 bp, 14 predicted proteins | sample RifGroB2_FD_183994 | JGI IMG/M metagenome (GOLD analysis project Ga0209317, IMG submission 183994) | Soil microbial communities from Rifle, Colorado, USA - Groundwater B2 (SPAdes) (version 2) | ecosystem: Environmental > Terrestrial > Soil > Unclassified | place: Rifle, Colorado | collected... | reverse complement strand
CATCCTTACTCAAGCTGGGCAGACCGAGGCACCTCTGACAGAACCTGATGATTCGTCAGCAACGCCTTCGCCTATCATGGCTTTGGCTGTCATAAAAAAGGCCCGATGAGTATCATCGAGCCTTTTTTGGAAAAATAACTGACGTTCAATTGGGGCCGGTGCTCATGCCGTTGAGTGTGGAGCGTGAATCTTGCTTCCACCCCTTGGCGGGCGCTTTTTAAGTGTCTTAACGGATGAGATGGTGAGCCTTCCGGCTTGGCCCGTTGGACGTCAGTTACCAACCCCAGATGCCGGTGAATGCTGCTTGATGCATTCTGGAGTTGTGTCTGGTGTTGTTGTCAGAGATCGTTTGCTTCCATAAGATACATTCTACTCCTGCCCTTTTAGGTGAGTCAACAGGTATATCTATCACCTACATTTGCTATTACTGTGCCGCTCGAGGGAAGGTGTGCATCGCCGCATACTACCCGGCGGGCCGAAAATAATATGCTACAATCCATTAATGTTTTGTCCGGCTGATGCAGTGCCCCGCCTTCCCGCAGTGCCTTTTGCCCCTGAGCGCAAGAACAAAAGAGCCAACACAGCATTGCCACTTTCCCCAACGGAGAGAGGCTGGGATCGATTCTGTAGGAGCGGCATCGCTGCCGCGATGGCCGCGGCTTAATCGCGGCAGGCATGCCGCTCCAATTAGATGCGCCGGCATCACTAAAATGGCGAGTTAGCGACTCCGGCCAAGAGAGCTCACTAAAGGCAGGCATCCAATGCATGCAAGTCCTTCTTGGGGTGACAAGTTGAAGTTGTTATACGATGGCGTGAGGCGGCGCTGCGCGGCCGTAAAACTGAAGGGTTTTTCTCCGGGCGCTTCTGCGCTGGCCAGACGGGCTATCCTCTGCTTGCTGCTCATAGCGACATTGGTTGTCGTGAGCCTTCACGCCGGGGCGGCGCCCATACAGGTGCGCTACACGGAGGGGATGGTGCGCGGCTTTCTCGAACTGAGCGACTCGGCAGGGAAACGTATCGCATCTGGCGACTTTATCCAGGTCGGCCGGGCGGGTGGGATCAAGTCCCGCACCGTCCTTTATTTCAAGGACGGTTCTCTGCACGACGAGTCTGCGGTTTTCACCCAGCAGCGCACTTTCCTCATGAAGAGCTATCGGCTGATTCAGAAGGGGCCCGCCTTCGAGGACGACATGGAGGTATCCCTGGAGCGGGCCACCCGGAAATACCGCGTGAAAGTGAAGGGAAAGGATGGACGTGAGAAGGTGCTGGAGGGAAAAATTGATCTGCCGCCTGATGTCTATAACGGGATGGTGCCTACGGTGACCAAGAATTTGCCCAAGGGGGCCAAAGCTACCGTCCACATGGTTGCTTTTAATCCGGCACCGAAGGTTATCGAGCTGGAGATGGTGCCGTCTGGCGAGGATAAGGTGCTTGTCGGAGACCTGGAGAAGAGTGCCGCACATCGCGTTCTGAAACCGAAGTTGGGCGTTCTGAAGCTACCAGCTGCGCTGCTCGGGCGTACGCCGCCGGACAACCACATCTGGACTGTCACTGAGGATGTGCCGGTCTTTGTCAAATTCGTGGGGCCGCTGGCCGTTGGCGGTCCGATCTGGCGCATCGAGCTCGCCAGCCCGCGCTGGCCTAAGTAGCTTGCAGGTCCAGCCCGGCACGGCTGATACTGCTAGCGCAAAAGGATTGACATATGTCCCTGGTTCCTGAAAAGAGGAGAGGCCTGGAGTTCCTTGATCTTCCTCCGGATGTTTGCAGCAGGGAGGAACTCGAGGAAAGCCTTGCCGACATAAGAGTGGTGAACCGCTACCTTGGTAACAGGCGCGCACTGCTGAAACACCTGTCGGCGAAGATCATGGGGAGCTCTGCCATCACAGTGTTGGACGTCGCGACGGGATCGGCGGACCTTCCTGTCGCGATAGTTGATTGGGCGCGAGAGCGGGGGATTAGCGTCAACATTACCGGAGTGGACATAAATAACCGCAGCATTGAGATCGCCCGCACGCAGACAGCCGGCTATCCGGAAATAAAGCTGAGGGTAGCCGACGGTCTGAATCTCCCGTTTCCGGAGAGTAGCTTCGATTTTGTCCTCTGCAGCAAGACCATGCACCACATGAAGGATCTTGAAGCCGTCCGTCTGATAGAGGAGATGTTGCGGGTCGCCAAGCGTGGCTATATCATCACGGACCTGAGAAGAAGCTGGATCGCCTATGCCCTGATTTACCTTATGACCAGGCTCTTTACCGGGAACCGGATCACCCGCTATGATGGCCCGCTCTCGGTACTTAAATCATTCACCACCTGCGAACTCGCGGCGCTTGCCTCGAGCGCCGGGGCTTCGAATTTCACCGTATCCAGAGAACCCTTCTGGCTGCTGGTACTGTCCGGCGAGGCCCGATGAAATTTAGACAACCACCAATTTTCATCTCTTCACCGTCTTGCGCGCTGGCAGGTAGCGCCACATGCCGCCACCGTGCAACGAGTCGAAAAGCTCTTCATAAGCCTCCAACGCCGCAGCTCGGTTGGTTTCGTCGATAGTCACCGCCTTGGCGGCAAAGTCGTGACACCAGCGACACTCTTCGCAGTCGACCCCGATGCAGCTCTTGTTACGAAAGCGCTCCATGAACCCGTCCAGGGCCCGGTTGTCGATGTATACCGGCGCGCGCCCCTCGATCGGCTGCGTCATGCCGCGCAGCTCTGCCAGGCGCTTCAGCGGCAGCATCCGGAAGGGATTGGCCAGCCCCGGGCGGATGATGAAGCGCAGTAGCCAGCCAAGTCCGCGCCGGTAGTAGATGTGGTTTTCCTTGATCCCCTGAAAACCGTAAGCCTGGATCAGATCGAGCAGGTTGCCGTCATAATGGCGCTCGCTGTAGGCCTTGACCCGTTTCATCATCATCTCGGTGGGGATGTCGCGCTCGGCGATTTTGAACAGGTCGTACCCCATCTCCTCGTAAATCGGGAGGTCTTCCGGGCGGATCCACTCCGAGCGGATGTAATTCAACGGGTTGCGCAGCTTCATCTCGGTGCATTTGAGAAAACACCAGTCGATGAAGAAACCTTTGTTGTCGTGCCATGCCTGGCCGGTATGGGCCAGGGCGTTCATGTGCATGGGCGACATGGCGCATCCGGTCAGGCAATTGTTGTTGGCCATCAGTTCCAGATCGCACTTGACGGAGTTGCGGATCTCTTTCAGAGTCGCAATTTCGCGATTGACCAGGATGCTGTCAAGGACGATACAGTCGGCACCGAGTTCTTCCCACATCTGTGCCTTGCGCACCCGGTCGACCCCCCCGAACACCGAGATTCTCACTTTCAAATGAGGGTGGCGGGCCTTGATCAGCTGCAACATGAAGGGAGAAGCGACCGTCACTGCCGTGACACCGATGTCGCTGATCCAGCCGAGCAGTTCGTTGATCTCCTGCTGCCCCTTGCGGGTGATCTCGCGGTTGCCCATGCAGGATGAGTTGAGCAGGTAGTTGAAGGCGATCCCGGCTTTATGCAGATGCCGGACATGATCTTCAAGCTGCCGGCGCGACACCTTGGCCAGCTGGTACGGTGCCCGGCCGCCACCCACGGCGTCGGTGCGCAGCTTGCCGAACAGTTCGGCGACCGGGTAATCCCGGCACTGCTCCACGAGTTCCCGGTCGAAATTGGTTGCAACGCTCAGTCTCATATATTTTCCCTTATCGAAGCGCCGGTCCGAGGCGACGTTGTCGTGGCACGGGCCAAAGCTCATTTATTGGAGCACTCCCCTCCTGTTACAGGGCTTTTCGGATCACCAGGAGCTCCAGCATCCCGAAATAGAAGAGGCGGCTGGAGACGATCTCGAAACCGGTGCGCCGCACCAGTTGGTGGTAGTCTTCACGGGGCGGGAACTGCTGAAGGCTGTCCGCGATATAGGCGTGTATGGTCGGATTGCCGTGCAGTAAGGTTCCCCAGAGGCCGCACCAGCATTTGAGCAGCCAATACTGGATCGCCTGCATCACGGGTCGGCTCGATTTGGAAAAGTCGAGAAATGCAGCGTGCCCGCCCGGCTCCAGTATCCGGTGCACCTCTTGGAGCCCCTTGGCAAGCTCCGGTGCGTTGCGCAATGCATAACTGCCGGTGACGATGTCAATGCTTGCATCTGCGAAGCTCGTTTCAGCCATGTCCTGGCAGGAAAAGCAGACATTCTCGAAACGGTTACGTTGATCGGCTAAAGTCACCATGTCCGCAGTCAGGTCGATGCCGGTAATCCGGCCCTGAGGGAACCTGGCACCAAGCAGAAATGCGACATCCCCGGTCCCGCTGGCAAGATCCACACAGAGCGGCTCACTGATCTCCGGCAGGGCTGCAACCAGCTGTTTCTTCCAGCTCTGATCGCGACCAAGCGACATGGCCCGGGTGGCAATGTCGTAACGGCTTGCGGCTTCGGTAAAGTGCCGCTCGTTGAAATGCCGCTTTTTGTCCGGGCTATCGATTTGCTTATCTATTTTCAGGACATCCTGCCAGTTGCGCATCACTAATCCCCCGCCGCCTGCTGCAACAATTCGCTCGCCTTGCCGGCCTCCAGCTGAAAGCTGTCCTGAATGATTAATTGCATGTTTCTCTGCACGTAGTTGCGTGACAGCGGCAGCTTCTTCAAGAAGTCTTTCTTCTGCAGAACAAGACGATCCCCCTCCTGCGTCAGGGTCGGTGCGTACAGGGCTACGTAGCCGCGCTCCCCTTCAAGGACAAACTCAATCATCAACTGGAGGTGACGCTCGCGGGTCTTCTGCCTGTCTTTGGCGCGCACCCGAACGACATGGTAAGCCTTAACGAGTTCATCCGTGTAGCTCCGGGAATCTACCTGCCCTTCCCGATCCTGTGGCCAGTTTTTCAACTCTTTTTTCTGGATAGCTGCGATCACGTGGTTCATCACCTTACTTTTGAGAAGGGTTTGCACCACCTGTGCGGAATCCCTGCGGAGCAGGCGGACCTCACCCTGGTAGGGCGGATCGGCGGGAACCGGAGTGTAACGGATCAGCACTTCGGTATTCCCTTGCGTTGCGAAGGAAAGCTCGGGGAGAAGCAGACAGATTGTCAAAAATACGAGAATTTTTCTCATGTTGGTCACCTTTTATGCCAGGCATCATAGAGGACGAGACTGGCTGGCAGGACGAGGAGGTCGCAAACCACGGCACCGAGCATGGTGATTCCGGTGAGAACCGAAAAATAGATGGTTGGCAAAAAGCTGCTCAATCCGCCTACCGAAAAACCGAAAAAAAGAACCAACGCTGAGATGGTCAGTGCGCGGCCGGTTGCCATGGTGGTGCGCATTACCGCTTCCTTGCAGTCCCCCCGGTCTTCCCTCTGGAAGCGGGCCAGATAATGAATTGTGCTGTCGACCGTCAGGCCGATGGCCACAGATGCGATCATCGCGGTTCCGGTGCTGAGATCGATACCAAGGAAGCCGATCAGCCCCGCGGTCCACGCCAGTGGAAGCAGGTTCGGGATCAAGGCCAGGGCAAGCAGCTTGAGCGATCTAAAGAGGATGGAAATGGCCATAAAAACCGTGCCCAGGGAAAGGCTGAAACTGCTTATGACACTTGCGACCAGCCGGTTGGAATCGGCAACCACCTGGTAGTACTCTCCCGTGGGAGTCAGATGGTAGCCTGCCCCCAGTTGGCGAGCGGCCAGCTGCTCGATGCGCGCCACCAGTTTTGCCGTGTCGGAGGTGCCGATCACCTTGGTGCGCACGCTGAGGCGCAGCTTGGTGAAGTCGGCGCTGATGGTTTTGCGCAGGAATTCCTGATCCGGGGCGACCTCCAACAGGTCGAAAAGGTTGAGCAGATCGTCGCCGTTCTCCGGCAGGGCCAGCTCTTTTTGCTTCATTTCAGCGCGGTTCAGCTGTCTGAGTATGCTGAGGATGCTGTAGCTTCCTGAGACCTTTTGCAGTTGATCAATTGACTCATGAAGTGTGCCGAGGCGGGTCATGTCCTCCAGGCCGGTCAATGCCTTGCCGTCCTTACGCGTGAGCATGAATTCGATTCGGTTCACCCCTCCGACCGCCTGATCGATCATCATGGTATCGCGATGCAGTGTGGCGCCAGGCTTTAGGAAGCGCACCAGGTCGGTATTGTTTTCGATGCGCCCCACTCCGCTCAGCGCCACGAAAGCGAGAAGCAGCGACGAAATCAGCACCAGTCGGGGAGAATTGACGGTCAGCTCCGCCGTCGCGCGCAAAAGGCCCCTGAGTGCGCCTGTGTCATACAGGCGGCGGCCTGTCTGCGGTATCGGCAGAAAACCTAAAACTGACGGCACCACGAGGATGTTGACCACGAATGAGAGCATAACGCCAACGGCGGAAAAAACACCGAAGAGCTGAACCGCCGGCACATCGCTGACCAACAGCGAGATAAGACCAAGCGCGGTAGTGATCGCGGTGAACAGGCAGGGCAGAAACAGTTTCCGCATTTCCCTGGCGAGCAGGATTTTCGGTTCGCCAGGCTCCCCGGCCAGCTGGAGCCAGCCGCTGTAAAGGTGGACGGTGGTCGCGATGGAAAGGACCATAATGACCGGCGGGAGCAGGCCGGTGATGGTGTTCAGGGCATAGCCGCATAAACTGTACAGCCCGATGGTCCAGCAAAGGGTAATTGCCATGGCGGCAAGGGGGAGCAGCAGTCCGGAAAGCCGTCGAAACATAAGCAGCAGCAGTCCGCCGAGTATCACCACTGAAAACGGGATGATCACCTGCTGGTCGCGTTGAATGAATCGCGAAACGGTCAGCTTCGCCAGGGGGATACCGGTCAGATGCAGGTTCTGGTCGCTGAAACGAGTTGCAAGCAGGGCCTCGATAGCGGCAATGCCCTGTCCTTGTTGCACCCTGTCGCCGGCCAGATCAATGAGAATTACGCCGGTTTGCCGATCCTTTGATAGTAGCAGTTGCGAGAGTTCCGGGTTCTGCTCCAGGGCCTGCGTGATTTTCAGCGCATCGTGCTCAGAGTAGGGTTTGGCAACCAGTGGAATGGCTTCCGATCCGAAATCGCCGGCGACGAGCTGCACGGCATTGGTCAGGCTTAAGACCCGGGTGACCCCCTTGAGAGCGGAAATCTCCTCAGTGATCCTGTCGACAATCTGCAGCCCTTCGGGTCGCAGCAGGTGCGGTCGGGTGATGGCCAGCAGGAGCATTTCATCATTGCCGAAGGTCTTGCGGAACAGGTCGTAATTGACCTGAAGCTCCTGATCCGCTGAAACCATCGAGGCATTATCGCTCTCAACCTCGACCCGGAGGGCGAAGAACAGCATGACCAGGGTCATGATCAGGATGATAAAAAGGCAGGGCCAACGCCATTTGTCGACCAGCCGGAAAAACAACTTTTCGATTGTCGCAGAGGCTGTTTTCTGAAAATCCATAATCAGGAGAGCTGCCCGTCTGCCACCTTGTCAATCTGCAGCAGGCTCATTTCCACGGTCAGGCCGGGACCGAAGGCGATGGCGCAGACCTTGTCCTGATCCTCGGTAGCCGCCTGCTCCAACGTCTCCTTGAGGACGAAAAGAATCGTTGCGCAACTCATGTTGCCGAAGGCCCGTAAAACATGACGCGATGGCAGAACCTGGTCCTGAGACAACTCCAGACTAGTGGCGACCTTGTCGATAATCGACTTGCCTCCAGGGTGCACCGCCCAGCGCTGAATGTCCTGTATCGACAAAGCATTTCTAGCGAGCAGGGGCTGCAGCAAATCGACAATCCCGGCCCCGATGATCTTCGGGACATAGCTAGACAGGGAGATGTCGAAGCCGAGATCCCCGATGCTCCAGGCCATCGCCTCCAGCCCGCTCGGGATCAGGGCCGACTCGGAATCGCAGATCCGGTAGGCGGTGTTGCCGGGTTGCGGTGCACGGGCGCTGACCAGGACTGCTCCGGCACCGTCGGCAAACAGGGAATTGGCAAGGATGGTGTCTTCACTGCCGTTGATCTGCAGATGCAGGGTGCAAAGTTCCAGGCACATGATCAGGACCACGGCTTGCGGGTTGGCCTGGCAGAACTGGGTTGCCATGTTCAGGGCGGGAAAAGCCGCATAGCACCCCATGAATCCGAGGTGAAAGCGCTGGGTGTTTCCGGCAAGCCCCAATTCCTGGCAAAGCAGGTAATCGATTCCCGGGTTGAAAAATCCGGTGCAGGACGCCGTGACCACATGGGTGATGTCTGCCGGTATAAATTCGGGAGCGGCGGCGAGCAGTTTGTGCCCAAGATCGACGGCGAGTTTTGTCGCTTCACGGGTATAGATCGCGTTGCGTTCAGCCGTACTCTGCTGTCGAAAAGACCCCTGCCCGTCCGGAATAAGAAAGTTGGCGCCCAAGTCGGGGATGACGCTGTGGCGTGATTCAATCCCTGAGTTGCGGTAAAGCATCCGGACCAGGCGCTTGCTGCGCTCATCGTGGGTCCACTCGACCATCTGTTGCCCAATCTCCGACTGGTTGTAGCACATTTCTGGTACTGCTGTTTCTATATGGTGGATCCAGATGGACATACATTCTCCGTACTTTTTGTCGAGAGCCTCTAAAAAAGACTTTTATTTGGCGTTCAGAACGACAGTCGCTGTTACTGAAACTTTATCGCCGACGCCGATCACACCAAGGACCAACGGAGGTTTCAGCTGATACTCTGCCAGAGACAGCGTAAAAGCCAGAACCGCCGTGATGCGTGTATCGGTTTCCTCGAAATTTGTCACGGTCGCGGTCACCGGTTTCACGATCTCTCGAATCTTCAGTTTGAAACCGACCTTGGTGGCGCTGTCGGTCCCTTTTTTGATGCTTGCGCGGATATCGTTTAGAGCGACCAACCCTGCACTACCTGTTATCATTGGGAATTTTTTCTCATCGAACATCTCGCGCATCTTCTTGTCACGCCTTGAGTTGCCCGTGTCCATGCCGGCAACCGCGACGCTCAGTTTGGACATATCGACAACTCCGTCGACCTCGCTGGCAGTAAAAGGCTGACAACTCGCTTTGCCCTTGAAGTCGTGCAGCGTTGAGCTCCCCTTAAAGACAATTGCGCAATCACCGCGGTAATCGGTGGCAAAGACGGTCGAGGAGATGGTGAAAAACAAAACAAAAGCTAGCAGGTATCTCATGTGGAACCCCTTCGGAAGCTGGAATGATTGTACCGAAAGAGTTGTGCTACGGGGGTTTGGGCATGCGGTCCAACCTTTTCTGGCAGAGGAAATCCGCCCTCTAGTTAACAGGCGAGGGATGAAAGGGCACAAACATGCATCTATTACGCTCTCAATATATACCCGAAACAAACCACCCGTCGAGTCTATTATTAAATTCTTTGTCTAATTATAATAAATTCATCCACGCGGAGAAGACAGGTTCACTCACACTGTTACAGGGCAAGTTTTAGAAGTATCGCGCAAAAGCCTCATGACAGTAAAATTACAGCCTGACTTGATACTCGACAGATGTTGGGGAATGGGGGTTACAGCCGCCGGTGAGAAGCAATCAGCGCAGTCCGTGGCGAGATCGGGGGCTTCGGACGGGCGATTTCGGGTTTAGAACCTGTGCCGGGATCTGAATTGGTCGCCGGTGAACCATCCTCTTACCAACTCGAAGTTGTTGAGCAGTACCTTCAGCGCACCCTTCTCTCTCCTCCTGACAAAGTAGTTGCCGATGAACATGGACGGGCTGAAGAAGGCTTTCATGTTCTCCCAGTTCATGATGCGGTTTAGCTGCCGGACGGTCAGGTGGCGGGTTCTGACGTTGCAAATGAACCCGGTATACCTGCTCAGTTGGTCGGGGTTGGTGACCAGACCGGCATCGAGCAGATCCTTCCTGATCCGGGTGCCGGGGTAGGGCGTCACGCACTGCACATAGGGGAGGTCGATGCGCAGCCTTTTGGAGGCACGGAACACTTCCCGAATCTCCTCTTTGTTGTCGTCGGGATTGCCGACGATGAAGCCGCCCATGACCCCGATGTTGTGCTCGCGCAAAAGCCGCACGGCACGCTCCGTTTTTTCCCGGATATCCCCCTTTTGGAAGAGCGCCAGGTTTTTCGGCAGCACGGATTCGATGCCGAGAAACACCATGGCGAAGTTGGCCCGCGCCAGGGCGGGTATCAGGTCCGGGTCGGCCACGATGCCGACCACTGACGCCTGTACCAGGTATTCCATGCTGTGCAGCCCGTTTTCGACGATAGCCTGGGCGAGTCTGGTGAAGCGGGTGGCATCCAGGGTGATATTGTCGTCCACCAGCAGTACGGTTTCAGTGCCGCGCTGCCGCAGTTGCTTCAGGTCGGCGATCACCCGCTCCACGGCATGGCAGCGAAAGCTCGTGCCGTACATGCCTGTAATTGAGCAAAAGGTGCAGGTCATGGTGCAGCCGCGCGAGGTTTCCACGCAGTCGAGCCTCCGGTCGAAGTAGGTGAAGTCGTTCAGCACGCGAACGCTTCGATCCGGCAACGGCAGCTGGTGCATGTCGATCAGAGCCCCGCTCGGGTTGTGCCGGAACACGCCGTCGCGCGCCCAGCTGAGCCCCGGCACGTCTTCAAAACGCCGCTCCCCGCCAAGGGCCTGCACAAGCGCAAGCAGGGCGTGCTCCCCTTCGCCGCGGATCAGGTAATCGAAGGGAGGTGCAAACGCTTCGGTTAGTTCGCCATACGCCAGGGTCGCGTGGTAGCCCCCGAGCACAAGCTTCGCCTGCGGGGCGAACTGCCGGCAGAGGGACATTACCTTCACTGCACTTTCGTACTGAAAACTCATGCTGCTTATGCCGACCACCTCAGGTTGGAAATCCGATAGAAAAGCCTGCAACCACGAGCGTATATGCTTGTGAACCAGCACCAGGTCGACGACCTTCACGTCATGCCGGCTGAGATGTGCAGCGATGGAGCATAGCCCGAGGTTGGGCACTTTGATGATGCGATGAAAGTTGTTTGCCGCATCGGGCATAGCCAAAAGAAGAATCTTCATGCGCGTCCCTGGTTTTTTAAAGGCCGGATTTTTACCCTAAGCATTATAGAGGGCGCAGCAACATAAGCAAACGACGTTAGTTGCCTCCGGCCGCGCTCCGCGCGGAAATGCCGTGCGGTCCAACTTCTCAGCGCGTTCATTCCCCTTTTGATCCGTCATGGTTCCCCGAACTCCCTCCTTAGCAGCGTCTCAAATTTTAATGATTGACAGGAAACTGGGAAAGGCATAATAAGAATGAACGTTCATTCAGTGCGGGGTGGTCGATGGATTGTAGCGAAAAAAGGGCAGCGATTATTCAGGCGACTGTGGAACTGGTCAGCGAAAACGGGTTCCACGGTTCACCCGTGGCCATGGTCGCCGAGCGGGCCGGTGTGGCAGCCGGCACCATATACCGGTACTTCGAGAGCAAGGACGTGCTGATCGGCGCGACCTATGCGGATCTGGAGCAACGGTTGCAGAGGATGGTCCTGGAAGGTTTCCCGGAACAGGGGAGCTCACGGGATAAGTTCGCGCACCTGGCGCGGGTGCTGGTCACTCATTGGATCTCCTCGCCCGTTGAATTCCGGTTCATGGAGCAGTTCCACAACTCCCCTTACGGGGCGGCGCTTCGCAAGGACAAGCTGTTCGGCAAGGAGAAGGACCTGTGCAGGCAGATCTTCGAGGAGGCGCTGGAGCAGCAACTGGTGAGAGAGCTCCCGATCCCGATGCTCTTCTCGCTGGCCTTCGGTCCGCTGATCTTCGTCAGCAGAGACCATAACCTGGGGTTCTTCAAGCTGGACCAGGCCCTGCTAGAGCAGGTGGTGGACGGTTGCTGGAATGCGGTGAAAAGGTGAGTTCCAGAGTGGAATAAAGTACCGTTCTTGGGCTGCAAATTTAAAATTGGACGGAGCATATGTTACTTAGCTTATTGCCGATAGCGGTCGCGGTCACATGGTTATTCATTGTCGCCGTATGTTTTTACCCGCGGGAAAAATAATCCTTCATGCCCCATGAAGAGGGCATTTACCATTTCAAATAGAGGTGTCTCGCATGCAAAACAGGTACAAATTGGGTTATCTTGCCGCGGTCGTCCTGGCCGCTGGCCTCATGATAAGCGGTTGCGGGAAAAAGGCCGCACCTGCCAAGCCTATGGGTCCGCCAGAGGTGGGCGTAGTTGTGGCCCAGCCCCAGCGGGTCGCGCTGACGACGGAACTTTCCGGCCGCACCTCCGCATTCCTGGTCGCCGAGGTCCGGCCGCAGGTCGGGGGCATAATCCAGAAGCGCCTGTTCACCGAGGGGGCCGATGTCCGGGCGGGCGAGGTGCTGTACCAGATAGAGCCTGCCAGCTACCAGGCTGCCTTCGCAAGCGCCAGGGCCGCGCTCGGCAAGGCGGAGGCAAGCCTTACCCCGGTCCAGCTCAAGGCGGAGAGGTTCAAGCAGTTGGTTGCCATCAACGCGGTCAGCAAGCAGGATTTTGACGAGGCGGTCGCCGCAGTGAGAAGTGCCGAAGCCGAGGTCGAGGCCGCCAGGGCCAACCTGGAAACGGCACGCATCAATCTGGCCTATACCCGCGTCACGGCGCCCATCGCCGGGCGCATCGGCAGATCGTCCGTCACCACCGGCTCGCTGGTGACCGCCAGCCAGGAGGCGCCGCTCGCCACCATTCAAAAGCTCGACACAGTATACGTCGATGTAACCCAGTCCAGCGCGGAGATGCTCCGCATGAAGCGAGCGCTGGCCAGCGGCCAGCTGAAAAGCGGGGGAGCCAGCCAGACCAGGGTGAAGCTGCTGCTCGAAGACGGCACCGCGTACCCGCTGCAGGGAGTCATGAAGTTCTCCGACGTTACCGTTGACCAGAGCACCGGCTCGGTTACCGTCCGCACCGTTTTCCCCAACCCGAAGCAGGTACTTCTCCCCGGGATGTACGTCAGGGCAGTGCTCGAGGAGGGTGTTATCGATAACGGCATGCTCGTCCCTCAGCAGGGGGTGAGTCGCAATCCGGCGGGTAACGCGACGGCGCTGGTGGTCGGTGCTGAAGACAAGGTGGAGACGCGGGTGCTCAAGGTGTCGCGCACGTTGGGGGACAAGTGGCTGGTGGAGGATGGTCTGAAACCAGGCGACCGGGTCATTGTGGAAGGGATGCAGAGGGCACGCCCGGGGGCACAGGTGAAGCCGGTCCCCTTTGGAAGCAAGCCACCGGAGGGGGCAGCGCCAGCAGCGGCAGCCGTCCAACCGGGCACAGCCGCCAAGAAGTAAGATATCTCTGCCGACTCCACCCCCTGTTGAGGTTGGGAGTGGCGGGCGCCCGATATTGTTTCAGCAACGCATAAGGAGCTTTTCGATGCCTCGTTTTTTCATAAATCGCCCGATCTTCGCCTGGGTAATCGCGATCATGATCATGCTGGCCGGCCTGCTGGCGATCAAGACATTACCGGTCTCACAGTATCCGCCTATTGCGCCGCCACAGATTACCATCAACGCCGTATACCCGGGTGCATCGGCCCAGACGGTGCAGGATACGGTCACCCAGGTCGTTGAACAAAAGCTGAACGGAATCGACAACCTGATTTACATGTCCTCCACCAGCGACTCAGCCGGCGCCGTTGCCATCAACCTGACCTTCAAGGCCGGCACCGATCCCAACATCGCCCAGGTGCAGGTGCAGAACAAGCTGCAACTGGCCACCCCGCTGCTGCCTCAGGTCGTGCAGAAGGGGGGCATTTCGGTGGTCAAATCCACCAGAAACTTCCTGCTGCTGGTAGGCCTTGTCTCCGAAGACGGCTCCATGGATCGCAACGCCTTGACCGACTACCTGGTGTCCAACGTCCAGGATGTGGTGAGCCGGCTGGAAGGGGTGGGCGAAATGCAGATCTTCGGTTCCCAGAACGCCATGCGTATCTGGTTGAACCCGGTCAAGCTGAACAACTACCGCCTGACCACCACTGACGTGATCGCAGCCTTGCAGGCCCAAAACGCCCAGGTCTCAGCGGGTCAGTTCGGCGGGAGCCCCGCACCCCAGGGGCAGCAGTTGAACGCCACCATCACGGCGCGGACCCTGCTGCAAACAACGGAGCAGTTCGACAACATCATCCTGCGCACCAATAGCGACGGCTCCACGGTCAGGCTCAGGGATGTGGCTGAATCCAAGATCGGCACCGAGAACTACGACGTCCAGTCCTTCTACAAGGGAAAACCGGTAGGCGCGATGGCCCTCAGGCTGGCAGCCGGCGCCAACGCGCTGGAGACCGCCGACAGGGTAAAGGAGAAGATGAAGGAACTCTCCGGATACTTCCCGGCAGGCGTAAAGGTGGTCTACCCTTACGACACCACCCCCTTTGTCAGGATCTCGATTGAAGAAGTGGTAAAGACCCTGATCGAGGCAGTCTGCCTGGTCTTCGTCATCATGTTCATCTTCCTGCAAAATTTCCGGGCGACCCTGATACCGACCATCGCGGTTCCGGTGGTGCTGCTGGGGACCCTCGGGGTGCTGTCGGCCGCCGGATTTTCCATCAACACCCTGACCATGTTCGCCCTGGTCATCGTCATCGGCCTGCTGGTCGACGACGCCATCGTTGTCGTCGAGAACGTGGAAAGGATCATGACTGAGGAAGGGCTCTCCCCCAAAGAGGCCACCATCAAGTCCATGCATCAGATCACCGGTGCCCTCATCGGCATCGTGACCGTGCTGTCGGCGGTTTTCATCCCGATGGCCTTTTTCGGCGGCTCCACCGGGGTCATCTACCGCCAGTTTTCCATCACCATCGTCTCCGCCATGGTCCTCTCCGTCCTGGTGGCGATGTCCCTGACCCCGGCCCTGTGCGCCACCCTGCTGAAACCGGTGGCCAAAGGCCACACCTCGGGGGAATCGGGGTGGTTCAAGGGGTTCTTCCGCTGGTTCAACCGCATGTTCGAACGCAACAGGGCGATATACGAGGGGATTGTCGGCCGCTCCTTCGGCAAGCCGGCGCGCTACCTGGTGGTCTACGGCGCGATCGTTGCGGCCATGGCATTCATCTTCCTGCGGCTCCCCACCGCTTTTCTCCCGGACGAGGATCAGGGATTCATCGTCTGCCAGATCCAGTTGCCGGCCGGGGCCACCATGGAACGGACAATCAATGTGGTACGGGAGATCGAAAAGCATTTCGAGCAGAATGAAAAAGAGGCGGTGGATTCGGTGATCACCGTGACCGGTTTCAGCTTTGCCGGTCGCGGCCAGAACATGGGGCTCGCCTTCGTCAAGCTCAGGGAGTGGAAGCATCGGCAGACGCCCGATCTGAAGGCCCCGGCTGTCGCGGGACGGGCCATGGCGGCTTTCTCCGGCATCAGGGACGGTCTCGCCTTTGCCTTTTCACCCCCCGCGGTGGTGGAGCTGGGGCAGGCCAACGGCTTTGACTTCATGCTGCAGGATCGTGGCGGGCTTGGTCACGCCGCGCTGATGGAAGCCCGCAAGGAGCTTCTGGGCATGGCGATGAAAAATCCCAAACTGGTCGCGGTACGTCCCAACGGCCAGGACGACTCCCCCCAGTTCAAGCTGGATATCGACGACGCGAGGGCAGGCGCCCTGGGTGTTCCCCTGGATCAGGTCAACAGCATCCTGGCCACCGCCTGGGGAAGTACCTACGTGAACGACTTCATTCAAAACGGGCGGGTCAAGAAGGTCTACCTGCAGGGCGATCCTAAGTACCGGATGCTGCCGGAGGATATCAACAGCTGGTATGTCCACAATAAAGCCGGTGACATGGTCCCCTTTTCGGCCTTCGCCACCGCCCGCTGGCAGTACGGCTCGCCGCGTCTGGAACGGTTCAACGGGATACCCTCCGTTGAGATCATGGGACAGGCGGCGCCCGGGGTGAGTACCGGGGAGGCCATGGACGAAATGGAGAAAATGGCTGCCCAGCTCCCGCCGGGGATAGGCTATGAGTGGACCGGTCTCTCCTATGAAGAGAAGAGGGCCGGCGCCCAGGCGCCGGCGCTGTATGCCATCTCGCTGCTGGTGGTGTTTCTCGCAGTGGCGGCGCTCTATGAGAGCTGGACCATCCCCTTCGTCAACCTGCTGATGTTGCCGCTGGGGCTGGTCGGCGCGGTCACGGCGGTCAAGTTGCGGGTACTGCCAAACGACATCTATCTCCAGATCGGTCTGCTCACCACCATCGGACTTTCCACCAAGAACGCGATCCTGATCATCCAGTTCATCAAGGACCGGATGGGTCATGGATATGGTTTGGTGGAGGCTACCCTGTCGGCGGTGAGAATCAGGCTGCGCCCGGTCCTCATGACATCTCTGGCCTTCTTTTTCGGCACACTGCCGCTCGCCCTTACCAAGGGGGCTGGTGCCGGAGCCCAGAACGCCATCGGCACCGCCGTTACCGGCGGATTGCTCTCGGCTACCTTCATCGACCTTATCTTTATTCCGTTCTTCTTCGTCCTGATCTCCAGGGTATTCGGCAGCAAACCGCAGCCCGCCCTGGAAACCGCCGCTGCAACAGAGGGTGATTCGATATGAAACGGACCGGTTGCTTCCTCAGTCTCACCATGGGTGCCTTTCTCACCCTTACGGGCTGCTCGACCATGGCCCCGAAATATGCGCGCCCCGAGGCGCCGGTCCCCGCCGCGTGGCCGACCGGCCCGGCTTATCAGGCGGCAGCGGCACAGCCGGGGGATATGGCCATCGCCGACGTCACCTGGCAGGAGTTCTTCGTCGACCCCCAGTTGCGCAAGGTGATCGCCCTGGCGCTGGAGGGTAACCGGGACCTGCGCATCGCCGCTCTCAATATCGAGAGGTCGCAGGCGTTGTACCGGATTCAGCGCTCCGAGCTGTTCCCGGCGCTAAACGGCAATGCCAACGCCGCCTACCAGCGCGTTCCCGCCGGCCTGTCCGCTTCGGGACGCTCCGCTACCGCCCACTCCTACGCCCTGAACGTCGGCATCAGCGCTTACGAGCTCGACCTCTTCGGCCGCGTCAGGAGTCTCAAAGACCAGGCGCTCGACCAGTACCTGGCGACCGAACAGGCGCGCCGCAGCGTGCAGATCACCCTGGTCGCCGAGGTGGCGAACAACTACCTCACGCTCGCCGCCGATCGCGAACGCCTGAGAATCGCCCGGGAGACGCTCTCTGCGCAGGAGTCATCATACCAGCTGACCAAGCAGCGCTTCGACATCGGGGTGGTCTCCGCCCTCGATCTGAGCCAGGCCCAGACCATCGTCGATGCCGCCCGGGTGGATATCGGACGCTTCGTCGGACAGGTGGCCCAGGACCTGAATGCGCTGCAGCTCGTGGTCGGCGCGCCGGTTCCGGCGGAACTCTTGCCGGGCGGGCTCGCACCGGTGACGGCGCTGAAGGATATTTCCCCCGGCGTACCCTCGGAGGTGCTGCAGCGGCGCCCCGACATACTGCAGGCGGAGCACCAGCTGCGTGGCGCCAACGCCAACATTGGCGCGGCGCGCGCCGCCTTTTTCCCGCGCATCACGCTTACTTCCGCCATCGGGCTGTCCAGCAGTCAGCTTTCCGGACTCTTTTCGGGCGGAGCCGGGGCCTGGTCCTTCCTGCCGCAGATCAGCGTGCCGATCTTCAACGCGGGCGCCAACCGGGCCAACCTGAAAGTGGCGGAGGTGGAGCGCGAGATCTTTCTGGCCGATTACGAGCGGTCGATACAGGTGGCGTTCAGGGAGGTAGCCGATGCGCTGGCTCAGTACGGGACGCTTGGGGATCAGCTGGCGGCGCAGCAGTCGCTGGTTGACGCGACCGCCCGGAGTCATCGCCTCTCCGATGCCCGCTACCGCGGCGGGGTGGAGAGTTATCTCGCCGTGCTGGACGCCCAGCGCTCGCTCTATGCCGCACAGCAGAATCTGGTCACCCTGCGTTTCTCCCGGCAGGCCAACCTGGTGACGCTGTATAAGGTGCTGGGCGGCGGTGCCTGACAGGCGCCGCAGGGCGTGGCAGGCTCCCTGATTGTGCCGGAAGCGATACACGATAAAATAAGGAGCATTAACCAAGCCGCACAGTGCGAGACGCTGCTGTAGCTGGGAGGTGAGCCATGGATGAGAGCGATCCCAAGGAAGAGGCAGCGCCGGTGATCATGATCGTGGAGCGGCGCACACAACGACAGGGAGAATTGAGTTCCTCAGACGTCATGAAGATACTCAGGAAGAGGGCGGCCAAGGGCGGCAGGAGAAAGCCCGATGGGGCCTGACCGACGTACGGCCGGCTTGAAAAGGAACTCGCTCCTAATACAAAACCCCCGCATCAGCAAACCTCGCCAAGAGGTGCGTTGGTTCGGGGGTTTTGCTTTGACGTCCCATATCCCGTCGTCGTACTTGTATACTGTATCGTCTCCATCTTGCTGGCTGCGGGTTGCCTTTGTCCGAGAATAGTGTAAGAATAATGCATTCCTACAGCTTCCGGAGATCCAAGGTGATAGAGACTAAAACTACTGTTAAGCAAGAATCGGATCGCGAAGAGGAAATCATGCCGTTGCCACGGAAACTGGAAAACCCGCCTGCCCATGCCCTCGGCATCGCTCCGAGACGGTTGATGGCGGTAGTTGCCGCGCCGGACAGTGCCGAAGCGGCGCCTGCCGGCGCCGATGCAGGGGAACGGGGTGACGCACCCGCCAAGGGGGCCGGTGCGAAAAGGCTGCGCGCGAAGGCGCTAAAGCAGAAGGCGCTAAAGCATAAAGCTGCCAAGACCGGGGCCACCAAACCGAAAACGGCCAAAACGAAGACGGCAAAAGAGAAACCGGCCAAGGCCAAGACCGCCGCTGCCGGTAAGCATCCCTCCAAGGTGAAGGACGCTCCGGCAGAGATCGAGAGCCCCTTCGACCTGAGCGACAGCCAGTGGTATCTGAACCGGGAGCTGACCTGGCTCGAGTTCAACCGTCGCGTGCTGCACGAGGCGACCGACGAGCGGACGCCGCTTTTGGAACGCCTGAAATTCATCGCCATTGTGAGCGCGAACCTCGACGAGTTCACCATGAAGCGCATAGGCGGCCTGAAACAGCAGATCGGCGCAGGCCTGCACGAACTGACGCTGGACGGACGCACCCCGCGCCAGCAGGTAACGGAGTGCCACGCCTCGATTCGCGAGATCGAGGCCCGGAAAAGAGAGGCCTTCCGGGTGGTGCGGGAACTCCTGGAGGTGAAGGGGATCGTCATCGAGAGCTACCAGACGCTCTCCCCGAAGGAAAAGAAGCAGCTGCGCGAGCATTACTACACGAACATCTACCCGCTCCTGACGCCGCAGTCCATCGACCCGGCCCACCCGTTTCCGTTCATCTCGAACCTCTCCCTGAACCTCCTGGTCACCCTGCGTTACCCG
>Ga0209317_1001576_pt1 | contig 19251 bp, 16 predicted proteins | sample RifGroB2_FD_183994 | JGI IMG/M metagenome (GOLD analysis project Ga0209317, IMG submission 183994) | Soil microbial communities from Rifle, Colorado, USA - Groundwater B2 (SPAdes) (version 2) | ecosystem: Environmental > Terrestrial > Soil > Unclassified | place: Rifle, Colorado | collected... | reverse complement strand
CGGGGTGGGCGAACTGCATGTCGAACGATATCTTGTAGTGGCGCGAGGGGATGATGGATATCTTCTTGTCGCCCTCGACGACGCTGACCGGTTTCTTCACCACGAGGTACTTGCGGGCCTTGCCGCAACCCTTGGAGCCGGCCTTGACGATCGCGGCCACGAACGGGGCGGCGCTGCCGTCCATGATCGGGACTTCGGGACCGTTGATGTCGACGTGCGCGTTATCTATGCCGCAGCCGTAAAGGGCTGCCATCAGGTGTTCTATGGTGGAGACGCTCGCCTCGCCGCGGCCGATGGTGGTGGAGAGCCTGGTGGCGACCACGTTGGCGGCGCGCGCCTCGATGGAGACGGCGGGGGAGAGGTCGACCCTGTGGAAGACGATGAATGTTGCTTTGTTCCCCAAGGTTTGTTGAAATATCATCTGCGTGCTCCTGATAGTCAGTATGCGGACTATCTAGCAAATTGCAGGCCAATCTGTGCGCGGGGTTCTCATTGGAAAAAAGCGTGCAGCGCCGCGGCTGTACGGGGGAGGGGGGCGGCGGGGGGAGTTGGCAACAGGGGAGCTGTGGTGCAAAAGCAACGATGGGTGTGGCTTTTTTGCTACAGTCACAGCCTCCCTGAACGCAGGATGGCGATCATCCACCAGATGCCGACCAGGCCGGCGCAGCTGTAGCCGAAGAGGGCAAAGGCCGGCAGGCCGAGCAGCATCGGCCCCCGGTTGGTCTGCATGGCGATAGACGAGCCGATCAGCAGGGCGGCTATGATGAGGCTCAGGCAGAGGCGGTTCGCGGAGCGGTCCAGCTCCTTGCTGAAACGGTCCAGCCCCCGGTGTTCCAGGTCGATGCGGAACCTGTTTCGGTTGATCTTGTTCAGGATCTCCTTCAGGTCGCGCGGCAGGTTGCGCGCCAGCGAGAGGTACCCTTCGAAACCCTGCTCCATCTCCCTAAAAAGGCGCCCGGGGGAGTGCTGCTCCCTGAATTCCTTCTCCAGGAAGGGGCGCAGGTGCCCCACCATGTCGAACTCCGGGTCGAGCTCCCTTCCCATCCCTTCCACGATCACCAGCACCTTGACGAGCAGCGTCAGGTCCGGGTGCACCTTGATGCGATGGGTGGAGACCAGGTCGATGAACTCTAGCAGCATGCGCCCCACCTCGATCTCCTTGAGCGGGATTTCCAGGTAGCCGTCGATGAACTCGGCGAGCCCCTTTTTCAGGGCGCTCTTGTTCAGGTTGTCGTTGGCCTCCCCTGCGGCCACGATGGTGTCGACCAGGTCGTCCACGTCCCTTCTGATCACCGCGGTGAGCACGTCGGTCAGGTAGCGCTTGACGCTCGGATCGAGCCTCCCCACCATGCCGAAATCAAGCAGGCAGATCACGTTCTCCTTCAGGATCATCACGTTGCCGGGGTGAGGGTCGCCGTGGAAAAAGCCGTGATCGAGAACCATCTTCAGGAAGGCGACCGCCCCGCGCCGCGCGATCTCGCGCCGGTCCAGCCCGGCGGCGTCAATGGCCTTGAGGTCGCTCACCTTGATGCCGTCCACGTACTCGGTGGTGAGCACCCCCTTGGCGGTCGCTTCCCAGTACACCTGCGGGAAATAGAGCGTGGGGTCGCCGGCGAAGTTGTCGCGGATCCTCTCGATGGCGTGCCCTTCGCGCGACAGGTCCATCTCGCGCCTTATGGTGTAGGAGAACTCCCGCACCACGGCAACCGGGTCGTAGATGTCGCTTCTCGCCATGTGGCGCTCCAGCAGCAGCGCCACCCCCATCAGGATGTCGATATCGGTCTCCACCGCCTCGGTCACGCCCGGGCGGCGCACCTTCACCACCACGTCCTCGCCGGTTGTCAGCCTGGCCCGGTGCACCTGGGCGATGGAGGCCCCGGCGATCGCCTCCGGTTCCAGGAGCGCGAAGCGCTTCTCGATCGGGACGCCGAGCTCGCGCTCGATCTGTTCCCGGATCTCCTCGAAGGGGATGCCGGGGATGTTGTCCTGCAAATGCGCCAGCTCCTGGACGAAGGGGGCGGGTATGATGTCGGCGCGGGTGGAGAGGAGCTGTCCCAGCTTGATGAAGGTGGGGCCGAGTTCCTCCAGGGCGAGCCTGAGGCGCTGAGGCGCGGACAGGTCGGCCCCCTTGCTGGCGGTGCGGCGCAGTATGCGCCGGGAGAAGGCCACGAAATGGGACAGGTTGAGATACTCCAGCAGATGCCCCAGGCCATAACCCCCAAGCACCGTGATGATCTGCCGGTAACGCCTGATGCTTCTGACGTTTCGGTTTAGCTGCATGAGCCTCAGCATTCGTTTCCCGGTTCCACTTCCTGCACCTGAAGCGCCTCGAGCGCCCTGACGCGCCGCTCCAGGCGGTCGAACTCCTCGCGCGAGACCATCCCCATCCGGTCCAGTGCCCGTTTCACCTCGGTCTCCGCCAGCTCGGCGGAACGCAGCTGCCCGGCCCGGGCCATCTCCTGGATCCTCTCCAGGAACGCTTTCCCTTCCTCCTCGCTGATCTTGTAGCGCGCCTTCATTTCCTGCACCATTTCCTCGCCCTTTTTCTGGGTGAGCGCCGCCGCTCCGAGTGCCGTGAGGACTGCCTTCTCGATAAGTTCAAACATGGTACCCCCTCCTCCGCCGATTTGATTGAGCCCAAACCCGGGCACGCATTAATGATATCGGCGACCGGACCAAAGTCAAACTTGGACTCCCTTGACATTGCTCGGGTTCTCGCCGATACTCCGAAGCTGGGTGTCATGAGAAAGGAAGCGGCATGCACAAGAAGAAGACAGTCACCATTAAAAACGTGGGCCAGATCCTTTTGCAGCGGGAGCTGATCAGCGCCGAGCAGTTCGAGGAGCTGGCGGCAAGGGGTGAGGCGCAGGCCCAGCGGCTGGCGGGCGCCCAGCAGGCCGGCTACTCCAGGCGGCTGCAGCAGACCCCGGAAAAGGCCTCCCCTGCCGAGGTGATCGCCTCGCTGAACCTGGAGATCCCCGGCTCAAGCGGCAAGCCGCTTACCGAGGACGCCATCACCGAGGTGCTCGCCCAGGCGGTTGGGCTCCCCTACCTGAAGATCAACCCGATGAAGCTGGACCTGGAACTGGTCACGGCGCACATCTCGCGCCCCTTCGCCCTGAAGCACCTGATCGTCCCGGTCGGCTTCGCGGACGGCGTGGTCACCCTGGCCGTCGCCGACCCCTTCAACGAGCAGGTGATCGATGAGCTGAAGGCGATCAAGAGGATGGAGTTCCGCCGGGTGCTCGCCTCCAGAAACGACATCCTGAAGATTCTGAGGGAGTTCTTCGGCTTCCGCGCCTCGGTGCAGGCGGCCGAGACCGAGGTCGGCGCCGCAGTCGATCTGGGGAACCTGGAGCAGTTCGTCCGCATGAAGATGGGGCACGAGATCGAGGGAACCGACCGCAACATCGTCTCCGCCGTGGAGTTCCTGCTGCAGTACGCCTTCGACCAGCGCGCCAGCGACATCCACATCGAGCCCAAAAGGGAGAAATCGCTGGTCCGCCTCAGGGTGGACGGGGTGCTGCACAACGTCCACGTGATCCCGAAGCAGCTGCACCCCCCGATCGTCTCCCGGATCAAGATGCTGTCGCGCATGGACCTGGCCGAAAAGAGGCGCCCCCAGGACGGCAGGATCAAGACCACCCACCAGTCCAAGGAGATCGAGCTGCGCGTCTCGACCCTTCCGGTTGCCTTCGGGGAGAAGGTGGTGATCAGGATCTTCGACCCGGACGTGCTGATGCAGGAACTGGATCAGATCGGGTTCTACCCGCGCGAGTACCAACTCTACAGCTCCTTCTTGCGCAGGCCCAACGGGATCATCCTGGTCACCGGCCCCACCGGCAGCGGCAAGACGACCACGCTCTACTCCTCGCTTAGGACCCTCTCCTCGCCGGAGGTGAACATCGTCACCGTCGAGGACCCGATCGAGATGGTCATGGAGGAGTTCAACCAGGTAGGGGTGCAGGGGGCGATCGGGGTCACCTTCGACAAGGTGCTGCGCAACGTCCTCAGGCAGGACCCGGACATCATCATGATCGGGGAGATCCGGGACCGGGAGACGGCCGAGAACGCCGTGCAGGCGGCGCTCACCGGGCACCTGGTGCTCTCGACGCTGCACACCAACGACGCCCCCTCCTCCATCACCAGGCTGATCGACCTGGGCGTTCCCCCCTTCCTGATCTCCTCGACCGTCATCGGCATCATCGCCCAGAGGCTCTTGAGAAAGATCTGCCCCGCCTGCAGGCGAGAGCGCCGGCTCGCAGAGGACGAGCTCGAGTACCTGGGGCTGAAGAGCGCAGGGGTTGTCTGGTCCGGCGAGGGGTGCGGTGAGTGCCGCGGCACCGGCTACAAGGGGAGAACCGGGATCTTCGAGGTGCTCGACGTGAACGAGGGGGTGAGGGGAGTCATATCCGAGCGGCTCGACCTGGGCGAACTGCAGGCGGTAGCCAGGCGCGACGGCATGATCTCGCTCAGGGAGCAAGCGGTCAGGAAGATGCTGCAGGGCATCACCACCTACGAAGAGGTGATCGCCGTCACCGGATGAATGATGATGCGCTCCCACGGACCGTAGGGGCGCATCATCATTCGCCCCTGACATGGAGGATCTATGGAACCCGTTGCCGCTGAAAACCTGGAGGCCGCCATCTTCGCCGGCGGCTGTTTCTGGTGCATGGAGCCGGTCTTCGATAGGACGCCCGGAGTCATCTCGGTAACGCCCGGCTATACCGGGGGAACCATCCCGTATCCGAGCTACCAGGAGGTGTGCGCAGGCGGAACCGGTCACGTCGAGGCGGTGCGCATCGTCTTCGACCCCTCGCAGGTAAGCTACCGGGAGCTGCTGCACGATTTCTGGCGCAACATCGATCCGACCACCCGGAACCGGCAGTTTTGCGACTTCGGCAGCCAGTACAAAAGCGCCATTTTCTACCTGAATGAAGACCAGAAGAGGGACGCCGAAGAGTCGAGGCGCGAGGTGGCGCACGCCGTGCCTGGCCGCCCCGTGGTCACCGAGATCGTTGCCGCGGGCGAGTTCTATCCCGCCGAGGAGTACCACCACCAGTACTACAGGAAGAACCCGCAGCAGTACAAGAGGTACCATGACGGCTGCGGCCGCACCGGCCGGTTGAAGGAACTCTGGGGCGAGTGACGCGCCCCGCCGGCCGCACCCGTTTTCCCCGCCCCCCCCCCGAGACTAGCTAAAAACTCCCCCCACTCTGCCGCTTTACATTTCCGATCCGCCCTCTACAATCTTTAACGTTGTTTAATGATCGGCCGGCGGATACATGACCTACCTGCTAGCAACACTCGGTGCCTGGACCCTCGCCCGTCTGGCGGAGATGGGGAGGATGACCAACTTCATCCTCTACGCTGCCTATATCTGCGCCAGGTCGCCCGGGCACCCGCGCCACATCCTGAAGCAGATAAGCTTCATCGGCGCCAGATCGACCCTGGTCATCGTGCTCACTGCCGGCTTCACCGGGATGGTGCTCGCCCTGCAGGGGTACTACACGCTGACCAAGTTCGGCTCGGAGGGGATGCTCGGCGTCGCCGTCTCCCTCTCCCTGATCCGGGAACTCGGCCCGGTCCTCTCCGCGCTGATGGTGACCGGGCGGGCCGGCAGCGCCATCGCCGCCGAGATCGGCATCATGCGCATCACCGAACAGATAGACGCGCTGGAGACCATGGCCCTGGAGCCGTTCAAGTACCTGGTCGCCCCCAAGCTGATCGCCTCGGTGCTGGCGTTGCCGCTTTTATGCGCCATCTTCGACGTGATCGGCATCTGGGGGGGGTATCTGGTCGGGGTGAAACTTCTCGGGGTGAACCCCGGGGCGTATTTCGGGGAGATGGAGAACAGCGTGCAGTGGAAGGACCTTTACTCCGGCATGGTCAAGTCGGTCTGCTTCGGGGTGATCATCGCCTGGGTCTGCTGCTACAAGGGGTACTACGCGGGGCACGGCGCCGAGGGGGTCTCCCGGGCCACCACGACGGCGGTTGTCATGTCGAGCGTGCTGATCCTGATCTGGGATTATTTCATCACCTCGGTGCTCCTTTGAGGCGGGCATGATAGAGCTGAAAGGCGTGACTAAATCGTTCGGGAGCCAGACCGTGCTGAACGGGGTGAACCTGGAGATTCCCGAAGGGATGATCACCGCGGTCATCGGCCCCTCCGGCGAGGGGAAGAGCGTGCTCTTGAAACACATGATCGGTCTCATGCGCCCGGAGAGCGGCAGCGTGGTGGTGGACGGCGAGGAGATCACCGGCCTGGGGAGGAGCGGGCTGAACCGGGTGCGGGAGAAATTCGGCATGCTGTTCCAGAACGCGGCGCTCTTTGACTCCCTTACCGTCTTCGAGAACGTCGCCTTCCCGCTGCAGGAGAAGACCAGCCTCTCGGACGCCGAGATCGCCCAGCGGGTGCGCGATGCGCTTTTGCAGGTAGGTCTTTCCGGGGTAGACGCCAAATACCCGGACCAGCTCTCCGGAGGGATGAAAAAGCGTGTGGGTCTTGCCCGGGCGCTGCTGATGAACCCGAGGATCATCCTCTTCGACGAGCCGACCACCGGTCTCGACCCGGTCATCTGCCGCGCCATCCACCAGATGATCAAGCAGACCCACTCCAGGTTCGGCTATACGGCGGTGGTGGTCTCCCACGAGATACCTGAAATCTTCGACATCTCCGACCGGGTGGCCGTCTTGTACCGGGGGGGGATCATCCAGTCCGGGACCCCCGAGGAGATACGGAATTCGACAGATCCTGCGGTGCGTCAGTTCATCAGCGGGAGCCTGGAAGGCCCGATCCAGCCGATCTGAAGCCGGCAGTGAGCCGATACCATGGCGCGGGTGCGAGATGAAAAGAGCGAGCATAAATACCATGGTCGGCGTCTTCGTGCTGGTCGGCATCCTCTGCCTTTCCTACCTGTCGGTAAAACTCGGCAGGCTGGAACTGTTCGACGGGGACTACTACCAGGTCAGGGCGGATTTCGATTCGGTGGCGGGACTGAAGGAAGGCGCTTCAGTGGAGATCGCCGGGGTCGAGGTGGGGCGCGTCGACCTGATCACCCTGGAGCCGACGCAAAACGCGCGGGCGCGGGTCTATCTCCTGATGCGCCGCGATATCAAGCTGCAGGAGGATGTCATCGCCTCGGTGCGCACCAGGGGGATCATCGGGGACAAGTTCATACTGTTGAGGCCGGGCGGCTCCGAGGCGCTGCTCGCTCCCGGCGGGGCGATCAGGGAAACCGAGGGGGCCTTGGACCTGGAGGAACTGGTTAGCAAGTACGTTCACGGTCAGCTGGATTGACAGCAGAGGGTGCACAGGGTGACGCCCGTGCCAGGGAGGGTGAGATGAAGGGTTCTTCAGGAGTGACCGACTTCCGGATGCGATCTTTACTGCTGGCCGCGGGCCTGTTTCTGCTCGCCGCACCAACCGCGGCACTGGCTGAGACGCTGACCCTGCGGGAGTGCATTTCGCGAGCGCTGACCGCCGCCCCGGAAATCGGGGAGGCCCGGGCGGATATCGAGCTGTCCAGCGCGAAACTCTCCGAGGCGAAGGGGTACCGCCTGCCGCAGATCGACTTTGTCGGGCTCACCGGCCCGGTGCCGGGGGCGCGGGGGAATCAGGTCAGCTCGCCGGACAAAATCAACGATACCGGTCACCTGACCTGGTTCGAGCGGGGCGACGCCACTCTGGTCCAGCCGATCTACAGCTTCGGCAAGATAAGCCACGCCATGTCCGCCGCAAGGCACGGCATCGAGGTGGAAAAGGCGCGTCTGGAGCAAAGACGGAACGAGGTCGTCGTGAAGGTGGAGGAGTACTACTACGGCGTGCTGCTGGCCCGCGAGCTGAAGGAACTGCTGGGCGAGGTGCGCGGCGATCTGGTCCGGGCGCGGGACAAGGCGAAAAAACTCCTGGAGCAGAACTCCAGCAACGTGGAGGAGGCGGATCTCTACAAGCTGGACGCCTTTACCGGCGAGGTCGACAGGTACCTGGCCGAGGCGGCCAAGGGGGAGGCGCTGGCGCTGGCCGCGCTGAAGGCGAAGATCGGTGTCCGGCCGGAGACTCCCCTGGAGTTGAGCGACGCGCGGTTGCAGAGGGCGGAGGATCGCCTGGCGGATCTGGAGGGGTATCTGTCGCGCGCCAGGGAGGGACGGCCCGAGTTCCGGCAGGTACGCGAGGGGTTGCTGGCGCGCAGTGAGTTGGTGGCGGCGGCCCGGGCGGGACGCTATCCGGACATTTTCCTCGGGGCGAATTTGTCCGCGGCGTACTCCGCCGGGCGCGACAGGGTGACCAACCCGTGGGTGCCGGACGAGTTCAACCACGTCTGGGGCGGGGTAGCGCTCGGTGTCAAGTGGAAGCTCGATTTCGGCATCAGCTCCGCGAAGATTTCCCAGGAGCAGGCGCAGTACGACAAGCTGGTCTCCACCGGCAGGTTCGCCGATGAGAACATCCCGCTTCAGATCAGGAAGTATTACCAGGAGGGTGTAGAGGCGGCAAGCAGCATCGAGGCGACCAGGGGAGGGTATGAGAACTCGAAGAAGTGGGCCGTCACGGCGATCGCCAACTTTGATTTCGGGATAGGTCCGGCCAAGGAGATCTTCGACTCCCTGCAGCAGTATGCCAAGATGCGCGGCGCCTACTTCCAGTCGGTCTATAACTACAATCTCGCACTGGCGAACCTGCGGTACGCGGTAGGAAAGGGAGATTAAGCCACCCCCCTAATCCTCGCATTTCAGCGCCTTCTGCAGTTCGGCGCAGCGGTACGGCTTGACCATCGCCGCGCAAAAACCGTATTCGGCATGCTGCGCCATGACCGGATCGTTGGAGTAACCGCTCGATACAATCAGCCGCGCACCGGGATCGTAGGCCAGGATCTGTTGCGCGGCTTCCTTTCCCCCCATCCCCGCAGGTACCGTCAGGTCCATGATGGCCGCGAAAAACGGCACCCGCGACTCCCCCGCCTCCTTGTATAGCCTGACCGCTTCCTCGCCGGTGCCGCAGGTGACCGCCGAATATCCTAGGTACCCGAGCAGGTCGTTCGCCAGCATACGGATGGTTTCCTCGTCGTCCATGACCAGGACGGCCCCCTCGGTACGGTTCTCCACGGAGAGCGGTGCCGGCGGACATTCGGGCTCTGGGGCGGCATTTCCCGCCGATGGGAGGTAGAAGGTGAAGGTGGTCCCCTTGCCCGAACTTGAACTCACCTCGATGTTGCCGGCATGCTTGCTGACGATGGAGTGCACCGAGGCGAGTCCCAACCCTGTCCCGCCCGCTTTGGTGGTGAAGTACGGGTCGAATATCATCTTTTGTTCTTCCTGCGCAATGCCGCACCCCTGGTCGGCAAAGGATATCCTGACGTACTCCCCGGCCGGCAGCGCCATGCCGCTTTGCGCGCCGAGCGCGACGTTTTCCGCCTTGACGCTCAGGATGCCGCCGTCCGGCATCGCCTGAACGGCGTTAATGATGACGTTGTTGAATGCCTGGTTCATCTGCCCTTCGTCCGCCTCTATGGCGTGGAGCGATGCCGGCATGTCGACCTCGGTCTGCACCTTTGAACCGTGCAGTGACAAGGAGAGCGATTCCTGCACCAGGCTCCGTACCGAAACCACCTTCTTCACCGGCTGCCCGCCCCTGGCGAAGGTCAGCAGCTGGTGTGCCAGCTCGGCTGCCCGCAGCGACGCCTTTTCCGCCTGCTCCATGGGCCGTCGCGCCGGATGCCCGTCGTCTAGAAGGAGACCTGCAAAGGAGATGTTGCCCAGGATGCCGGTAAGGATATTGTTGAAGTCATGGGCGATGCCGCCGGCCAGGACCCCAAGCGATTCCAGCTTTTGCGCCTTGAGCATCTCGCTTTGCATCGCTTCCCACTTGGTGATGTCGGTGATTATGAAGAGGATCCGGTGGTACACCAGTCGGGTGTTGAGGATGACGTGTCTCAGGGAGCCGTCGATGCAGTGGATCTTTGCTTCTATCGGGGTGACCGGTGCGCCGCTTGTCAAAGTCTGCTTGATGCCGTCGCGCCAGATCCCGAGGATCTCGGCCCTGTACTGCGGGTCGGGCAGGGCGCGCAGCATCAGGTCGTCCAGTGTCGGCATGTCGGCGGAGGTGTAGCCGAACCAGTCGCTGATGCAGCCGTTGACGTACTGGATGACTCCCCCCTCGTCGGACCACCCCACCCCGGTCGGCATTTCCTCCATCAGCACCTTGACTATTTCCTCGTTTTGCCGCAGCGCCTCCTCTATCTCCTTACGTGCGGAAATGTCACGGACCATGACGATGACGCGCTCTTCCGCGTTGATGGTGGCGCGGCGCAGGTTCACCTCGGACCAGAAAATCGCGCCGTCCTTTTTTTTGCTGCGCCATTCCACGTTCTGCGGGACCCCGCCGGCCGCCAGTTTGAGCAGGCGCTGCGCCTCGGCGCCGGAGTAGGGGGGCTCTCCCTGGCTCAGTTGGTCCGCCTGCAGTTGCAGGGCCTCAGGCTGGCTGTAGCCGAACATGGTGCACATGGTGCGGTTCACGTCCACCAGCCGACCGGTCGCCGCATCATGTATGAAGAGCGCGTCGTTTACGTTGTGGTAGATGGTCTGGAAACGGGCCTCGCTCTCACCCAGTTGGCTGATCGAGTCGGCCAGGCGTCCGACGAAGCGTCCGATCAACTGGTACAGCAAGGCAGAGGTGACCAAGATGAAGAGCAGTCCCTTGAAGACCTCGACGCGCGCCGCGATGGCGGGATCGGTTATCAGCCAGGACAAGAAGGCGCCGGAGAGATAGATCCACGCACTCCCGAACAGGGCATAGACGCCGACGATCTTTTGTGTCTCGAGCCTTGTGCCTTTTTTTGAGCCTGTCCGCATGCGAGCTCCCGTCGCAGAAAAATCCTGGTACAGCTGAACTTACGAATTTTTACAGCATGCCACGACGCCCGCTGCACCGTCAAGGTCGCAGGCGTGCCCGTTCCCTCAGCTCTCCCGCCGACAGCAGTCTTACAACTTCATGTCCGCGTTCGACACGACGACGATGCCCGATTCCGTTACCGTGTACCCCTTGAGCCTGTCCTGTTCGTGGTCGTAACCGATCTGCGCGCCGTCGGGGATGACGATGTTCTTGTCGATGATGACCTTCTTGATCTTGGCGTTTCTGCCCACCGAGACGTTCTCGAAGAGGATGGAATCCTCCACGAGGCTGTAGCTGTTCACCTTGCAGCGCGGCCCGAGTATGGTCCTTTTCACCGTTCCGCCGCTGGTGACACAGCCGGCGCAGACATAGGAGTCGATGTTCATGCCGCGCCGGCCATCTTCGTCGAACACCGTCTTCGCCGGCGGGAGGTTTCCCTGGTTGGTGAGGATCGGCCACTTGTAGTTGTACAGGTTCAGCTGCGGGGAGACGTTGATCAGGTCCATGTTCGCCTCGTAGTACGAGTCGAGGGTGCCCACATCCTTCCAGTATCCCCTCTCCTCCGACTTCATGCCGGGGATCAGGTTGTCGTTGAAGTTGTAGGTAAAGACCTTATCCTTCCTTTCCAGCATCATCGGGATGATATGCTTGCCGAAATCAAGATCCTCGTAGAGCTTCTTCCCCTCCTGCAGCACCTCGATCAGCTTCTGGGTGGAGAAGATGTAGTTCCCCATGGAGGCGAAGCAGGTATTCCTGCCCGGTATGGTTACCGGCTCCTGCGGTTTCTCGGCGAAGCCGGTGACGCGGAAGTCGTCGTCCACGGAGAAGACGCCGAAGCGCTTGGCATCCTCGACCGGCACCTCGAGCGCCGCCAGGGTGAGGTCGGCGCGATTGTGGCGGTGGTAATCTATCATCTGGCTGATGTCCATCTTGTAGATGTGGTCCCCCCCGAATATCGCCACGTAGTCGGCATCGGAGGATTCCACGAACCTGAGGTACTGCAGGATGGCGTCCGCGGTCCCCTTGAACCACTCCTCGCTTTCGCTGCGGGTCTCCGGCGAGATGGCCACGTAGAACTCGCCCAGTCCGGTCCATTTGCCCCAGGACTCGCGGATGTGCTTGTTCAGCGAGTAGGCGCGGTACTGGGTCAGGATGTAGACCTTCTTGATCCCCGAGTTGAACATGTTGCTAAGGACGAAGTCGATTATCTTGTACTTCCCTCCGAACATGACGCTAGGCTTGGCCCGTCTGATGGTAAGCGGGCTGAGGCGCTCCCCCTTCCCGCCGGCCAGGACCATCGCTATGGTGCTCTTGCCGGCATTGCTCATGGAATACATAACACTTCCTCCCTCTCCATGTGGCGCTTTGCCACAAGATGTGACTTGATCATTTCAGTGCCGTCTTCTGCCGAGATGAGCTTCAAGGTTTGCCATGCTGATGCGGTTCGCTCTCCTGGAAGACGACGTCAAGCGTCAGCGTCTCGCCTTGCCGTTCCACCTTCAGGGTACCCCGGTCTCCCGCGTGCTTCTGCTTCACTGCGTAGACCAGATCGATGCTCTCCAGCAGGGGGTCGCCGTCCAGCGAGAGCAGCAGGTCCCCCTGCTGCACGCCGGCGCGGGCGGCATTGGAGTCCGGGACCACGTTCTTGACCTGAAGTCCGCGCCCTTTGGGGTCCGGTTCGAACATCACGCCGAGGAGTACCCCGGATTTGGGGAGTTCCTCGTAAGCGAAATGAACCAGGAAGTCGTACGGCACGCTGGGGAAATCCGGCATTTCCACGTCCATCATTTCCGGTTCCTTCTCTCTGGAAATCACCACCTCATTGCCGCCTATGGTGACGTAGGAGGTCGGCAGGCGGCGAAAGACCCGGCGCGGGATGCCGAAGCCGTAGCTTACATGGTTCCCGCCAGCCACCACCAGCAGGTGCCGGTCCTTACCTTCGGGGCTTGCCAGGTAACGCGCGGCGGATTCGGCCATGGTCTCGTCCCAAAGTGTCTGGGCGCGCAGGAACCCCTCCATGTGCATCTTGCCGTGGCTGTGTCCCCCGAAGATCCCCTCGGTCATGGCGCGCTGGTACGGGTCGGACTGGTCAAGCTCCGGCATCTGCGCCTTTTCCTCCGCGCTCAGTTCTTCCGGCGTCTTGCTGCGCACCGCCTGCACCAGGCTCTTTTCGGCATTGAGGGCAAGCACCGGGATGTGCCGGTCGCGGGCGAATATCAGCAGGTCGCGGTAGTAGGCGAAGTCCATCTTCCAGTTGTCGAACCAGCGGGACGCCTTGAGGAAACTCTTTTCATCCAGTTCGCCGGCGACCCAGCGGTCCAGGACAGGCTGTTGCGAGCGGGTGAACATCTCCATGCCGAGCGCCACCTTGCCGGGGTGTCGTTGCTCAAGGGCCCTGAGGGTCTCCAGTTCCAGGCGGTGAGAGGCCGGATTGTCGTGGGTCTCGCCGACGTAGACCACCCGGGCGTCTCCCGCAATGGACATCATCTGCGCGGAGCTTACCAGGGTGCCGGTCGGCAGGTGAACGATATCGCCGACCTTCGGGGGGGAAAGGAGCGGATAGGGATTCTCCGGGTCACCCATGAACTGTTTCCCGGCGGGAGCGCAGGCTGTCATGGCAAAAAGTGACAGGGCGGCTGCCAGATGGCCTGGGCGCGGAAAAGGTAGCATTTTGCCTCCTGGATAAATAACGGCCCGTAAGGGCGATGTTGAGATGTCAAAGGCAGATCTCCTGCGCCTGTCAGCCGGGAGAATCCGGCTGCTGGGCTCGCCAGCCGCATCCTTGCGTCGGATGCCGTACCCGGTTATCCCCTGCCGGCTGCAGGGGCGGTCGGAACACCCGGCTGCCGGCATGATCAAGTATCATAGCGTCTTTAATGAGCTTGTCTAGCGCCCATTCAGCGCAAAAAGGAACATTTTTAACGATGCGTATGTCGGGTTTGCTGGCGACCTGCGATGTGACACCTTGGCCCGGAGGCGTGGGATTTCACCTGTCTATGCAGTGTCCCCGGAAAATTAACCGTGATAACCGGTACTTGTGGGCAGTTGCTTAAGCTTTGGGCGAATGATATGCTGTAGCGGTGCCCGGGGCTAAGGTGGGAATGTACCATAACATTTCATCAAGATAAACCGCAAGCCTGGAGCGAGGCCGAGCCAGCCACCTTAAAGGAGGAAAGCTGATGAAAACTGCAATTTCCCTGTTACTTGTGGCAACCCTTCTCTTGATTGCTCCTGCTGCTCCGGCCTATGCCTCGGTGACCGAGGAGGTCAAGCGGGTAGTCGACGAGGTCTTGCGTATCGTTTCCGATCCAGAGCTGAAAAAGCCGCAGAAGGAGCCGCAGCGTCGCAAGGCGCTAAAGAGCGCGATAGGGAGCATCTTCGACTATAACGAGATGGCCCAGCGGTCGCTGGCGACGCACTGGAAGGAGCGCAAGGAGGGGGAGAGGAAGGAATTCGTGGCGCTGTTCGAGACGCTTTTGGAGAACTCCTATTCCGGGAAAATTGAATCGTACAAGAACGAAAAGATCGTTTACCTGAAGGAGTCGATCGACGGCCCCTACGCCGAGGTGAAGTCGAAGGTGATAGTACCCAAGGGTGACGAGTATGTGCTGGATTACCGCCTGATGCAAAAAGGGGGAAAGTGGATGGTTTACGACGTGGTGATCGAGGGGGTGAGCCTGGTCTCCAACTACCGCGGGCAATTCAACAGGATCATTAACAATCAGGGTTATCCAGCACTGGTGAAGAAGCTGCGCACCAAAAGCCAGGAGATAAAAGCACCCTGACCGGGCTTAGACAGATCTCTGCGTATCGGGCCGTTAAACGTAAGTTTGACGGCCTTTTTATGTTGACAATATAGCGCCCTCGCAAATAGAATCGCTAATTTAATACATATTTGGAGGTTTGCACAATGGGAAAGCTTTTTAAGGTCGCTGTGCTGGCAGGTGACGGCATAGGCCCCGAGGTTATGGCAGAGGCACTTAAGGTGCTGGATGCAGTTGAAAAACGCTACGACGTCACTTTCGAGCGGACCCGTGCAAACGTAGGCGGGGCAGGCATCGACCTGGAGGGTCGCGCCCTTCCCGAGACTACAGTAAATATATGCAAGACCTCGGACGCCATTCTTTTTGGCTCCGTGGGGGGGCCGAAGTGGGAGACGCTGCCGCCCGACGAGCAGCCGGAGCGCGGCGCGCTGTTGCCGCTCAGAAAGATCTTCGGTCTCTACGCCAACCTGCGCCCGGCCATCATCTTCCCGTCGCTGACCAGCGCCTCCTCGCTCAAGGAAGAGGTGATCGCGGGCGGCTTCGACATCCTCGTCATCCGTGAGCTTACCGGCGGCATCTACTTCTCGCAGCCCAAGGGGATCGACGGCATCGGGCGTGACCGGGTCGGCGTCGACACCATGCGCTACAGCGTGCCCGAGATCGAGCGCATCACCCACGTCGCCTTCCAGGCCGCCCGCAAGCGCGGCAAGAAAGTGTGCTCCATCGACAAGGCCAACGTGCTCTCCACCTCCGTGCTCTGGCGCGAGATCGTCATCACCATAGCGAAGGAGTATCCGGACGTAGAGCTGACCCACATGTATGTGGACAACGCCGCCATGCAGCTGGTAAAGTGGCCCAAGCAATTCGACGTCATCCTCTGCGAGAACATGTTCGGCGACATCCTGTCCGACGAGGCCGCCATGCCCTCCGGCTCGCTCGGCATGCTCCCCTCCGCCTCGCTTGCCGAAGGGACCTTCGGGATGTACGAGCCGTCCGGCGGCAGCGCGCCCGACATCGCCGGACAGGGGATCGCCAACCCGATCGCCCAGATCCTTTCCGCGGGGATGATGCTGCGCTACTCCTTCGGCATGATCGAGGCGGCGGACGCCATCGACAACGCGGTCGCCAAGGTCCTGGACCAGGGGTTCCGCACCAGGGACATCTACCAGGACAAGGCCGGCGAGAAGCTGGTGAACACCAAGGAAATCGGCGACGCGATCATCGCAAACCTTTAGGGTGTTTCGGCTTTTACACAGAAAGCCAGGTTATTGGAAAGAACGAGATAAGGTAGGCTAGTCTGCCGGAAAAAATAAACTACAGAAAAGGAACGTACCTAATGAAAGTCGGACTTGTCGGTTGGCGTGGCATGGTAGGCTCGGTTCTTCTCCAGCGCATGCAGGAAGAGAATGATTTTGCAGGGATCGAACCCGTATTTTTCACCACCTCCCAGGCGGGGCAGCCCGCTCCCATGAACGCCGGGACGCTGAAGGATGCGTCGGATATCGCAGAACTGAAAAAGCTGGACGTCATCATCACCTGCCAGGGCGGCGATTACACCAAGGCGGTCCGCCCGGAGCTGCACAAGGCCGGCTGGCAGGGGTACTGGATCGACGCGGCCAGCACGCTCCGCATGGAATCCGATGCTGTCATCATTCTCGACCCGGTGAACCGTGGCGTTATAGACGCGGCGCTTGCCAAAGGGGTCAAGGACTACATCGGCGGCAACTGCACGGTGAGCCTCATGCTGATGGCGCTGGGCGGGCTGTTCCGGGCCGGTGTCGTGGAGTGGATCACCTCGATGACCTATCAGGCGGCTTCTGGCGCGGGCGCTCCTAACATGCGCGAGCTGTTGTCCCAGATGGGCGTTCTGCAGGGCTCGGTTGCCGATCTGTTGCAGAACCCGGGGTCGGCAATCCTCGACATAGACCGCAAGGTCACTGCCACCCTGAGAAGCGGCGAGATGCCCACCAAGGAGTTCGGCTTCCCGCTGGCAGGGAACGTGCTTCCCTGGATCGATCGCGAAGTGGAGGACGGCCAGAGCCGCGAGGAATGGAAAGGTTTCGCCGAGACCAACAAGATCCTTGGCACGACGGCGCCGATTCCGGTCGACGGTCTCTGCGTGCGCGTCGGCGCCATGCGTTGCCACAGCCAGGCGCTGACCATCAAGTTGAACAAGGACGTGCCGATCGCAGAGATCGAGGATATGATCAAGAACGACAACCAGTGGGTGAAGTTCGTGGCCAACAACAAGGCCGACACCCTGGCTCAATTGACCCCTGCAGCGGTCTCCGGCTCGCTCACCGTGCCGATCGGGCGCGTGCGCAAGATGAAGATGGGGCCGCAGTACCTCTCGGCCTTCACCTGCGGCGATCAGCTGCTTTGGGGCGCCGCCGAGCCGCTGCGCCGCATGTTGCAGGTATTGAAGGAGCGCTAAGGTAAAAGCTCATCTGACAGGTCCGTCGGATCGGTCGGATCGTGAATCGAACTGGCAGTAAGTGCGGAGCGCGTCCCTGAGGCAGTATCGGGGACGCGCTCCCGTTTTTTTCTTTACGAGGAGAACCAGATTATGAGCAGGCTTTGGAATGTTGCAGTGGTGGGCGCGACCGGTGCGGTCGGAACCCAGATGATCGAATGTCTTGAGGAGCGCAATTTTCCCGTCGGCAAGATCAGGTTCCTGGCCAGCGGCCGGAGCGCCGGACAGGTGCTGGAGTTCAACGGTAAATCGGTGCAGGTCGAGGAGCTGAAGCACGATTCCTTCGAGGGGATCGATATCGCCCTTTTCTCCGCGGGGGGGGCGCGCTCCGAGGAATTCTGCCCGTCGGCTGCCAAGGCAGGTGCCGTCTGCATCGACAACTCCAGCGCCTGGCGCATGGACCTGGACGTCCCGCTGGTGGTCCCAGAGGTGAACCCGCACGCCATAGCAGGCTATAAGAAGAAGGGGATCATCGCCAACCCAAACTGCTCCACCATCCAGATGGTTGTGGCGCTCAAGCCGCTGCACGACTTCGGCACCATCAAGAGGATCGTCGTCTCCACCTATCAGGCAGTCTCCGGCACCGGGAAGAAGGCGATCGACGAACTGCGCATCCAGACCGGCGAATTGCTCAACGGCCGCCCGACCAAAAACGAGGTTTATCCGCACCGTATCGCCTTCAACTGTCTGCCCCAGATCGACTCTTTCTGCGACAACGGCTACACCAAGGAAGAGATGAAGATGGTGAACGAGACCGCTAAGATCATGGAGTCGGACATCAAGACCACCGCCACCTGCGTCAGGGTGCCGGTTTTCTACGGTCACTCCGAGTCGGTCAACATCGAGACGGTGCAGAAGATCTCCGCCGCCAAGGCAAGGGAACTGCTGCGGCATGCCCCTGGCGTGGAACTCGTTGACGATCCGACTGGCGGCGAGTACCCTATGGCGATCAACGCGGCGGGGGAAGATCTCACCCTGGTGGGCCGTATCAGGGAGGATGCCTCCGTTGAGAACGGTCTGAACCTCTGGGTCGTGGCGGACAACATCCGCAAGGGTGCCGCGACCAACGCCGTGCAGATCGCGGAGATACTGGTAGAAAAATATCTGAAGTAATTGGCACTTATGCGCAATATCAAGCTGATCATCGAATATGACGGCACCGCCTACTCCGGGTGGCAGGTGCAGCCTAACGGCATCACCATCCAGGAGGTCATGGAGGGGGCGCTCGCGCGCATGCTGGGCGAGCCGGCCAAGCTCCGCTCCTCCGGGCGGACCGACGCCGGTGTGCACGCGCGCGGCATGGTCGCCTGCTTCAATACGGAGAGGGGTTTGCCGCTGCGCGCCTTCCGTGAGGGGCTTAACACGCTGCTGCCCAACGACATCGCGGTGCGCGCCGCCTGCGAGGCGCCGCTTCCCTTCAATCCCCGCGCCGACGCCCTGGCGAAGCACTACCGCTACACGGTACTTCTGGACAACCTCCGCTCCCCGCTGGCGCGCCACACCGCCTGGCGGCTGACCGGCGCGCTGGACCTGGATGCCATGCGCGAGGCGTGCGCCCTGTTCGTGGGGGAGCATGACTTCGCCGCCTTTCGCGCCTCCAACTGCGCCGCCAAGACGACGGTGCGCAACATAAATTCCCTGGAGCTGGTGCAGGATGACCGCCTCATCCACCTGGACGTCAATGGCAGCGGTTTTTTGAAAAACATGGTGCGGGTGATAGCTGGTACGCTCGTGGAGGTGGGGCAGGGGAGAAGGGCGCCGCAGGACGTCGCCAAGCTGCTTCTGGAGGGGGATCGGCAGCGTTCCGGCATGACGGCCCCTCCGCATGGCCTTTGCCTGATGCAGGTCTTTTACCCGGCGCAGCTGCTGAGAAACCCCGGTCCTCTTTAACCGCCACCGGGCGTGCGGGTGAGAGAGCCTGTTCGCCGCAATTGGCGGGGCTGTTTACGCTGCTTCCCATGACGAGTGTCCTCCTGTTTACAGGGGCTCCTACTATTGCCGTGTGTTTTTGTCTTGACATACGCTCGAAAATCAATTAAATTCTCAACTTTCTGTAAGTCCGAGTGCTAATTCCAGATAGCTGTGAGGTTTCGATGAAGACGACGCAAGTTGCCAAAAAAGAAGAT
>Ga0209317_1001574_pt1 | contig 19257 bp, 19 predicted proteins | sample RifGroB2_FD_183994 | JGI IMG/M metagenome (GOLD analysis project Ga0209317, IMG submission 183994) | Soil microbial communities from Rifle, Colorado, USA - Groundwater B2 (SPAdes) (version 2) | ecosystem: Environmental > Terrestrial > Soil > Unclassified | place: Rifle, Colorado | collected... | reverse complement strand
TGGCGGCTATCCTTGTCGAGCACCAGTTCAATGCCGCCGATCATGCCGTCATGCCTTATGTCGCCCACGTTCGGCAGATCGGCGAGCTTGTGCAGCCGCTCTTTGAGATAGGCGATTTTCGGCACCAGCGATTCCAGCAAATCATCCTTTTCGAAGAGATCCAGGCTGGTAAGGGCGGCAGCGCAGGCAATCGGGTTCCCGGTGAAGGTGTGGCCGTGGAAGAAAGTCTTGAGCGTGCTATAGGCGCCGAGGAAAGCATCGTATACCTTCCTCGTGGTGAGCGTTGCGGCAAGAGGTAGATAGCCGGCAGATATCCCCTTGGAAAGCGCCATGATATCAGGGGTTACCCCTTCTCGGCCGCAGGCGAACATGGCGCCGGTGCGGCCGAAGCCGACCGCGACCTCGTCCGCGATCATCAGGACGTCGAAGCGGTCGCAAAGCTCCCGTACTCCCTTGAGAAAGCCTGCGGGCTGGACGATCATGCCGCCCGCGCCCTGCACGCAAGGCTCGATCACGAGACCGGCGAGTTCATGGGCGTGCAGTTCCATGAGCCGTTCCAGTTCCTTCAGGCAAAGCAGTCCGCAGCTCTGGCAGTCACCCTCGGGAGAGAGCTTGCAGCGGTAGCAGTAAGGGGAGGGGGCCTTGATAGTCGGAAAGAGCAGAGGAGAGTAGACCTCGTGGTAGATGTCGATGCCCCCCACACTCATAGCGCCGACCGTGTCGCCGTGGTAGGCGTTGTCGAAGCAGATGAACTTGGTCTTTTCCCGGTGGCCGGTCTGCTGCTGATACTGGAAGGCCATTTTTACGCCGATTTCGACAGCAGTCGAGCCGTTGTCGGAATAGAAGACCTTGCAAAGGCCCGGCGGGACGATGTCCACCAAGCGTTTAGCGAGAAGAGCCGCGCGATCGTTGGTGAGCCCGAGCAGCGTCGAGTGCTCAAGCCGGTCCACCTGCTCCTTGATGGCCTCATTGATTTCCGGCCGGCAATGTCCGTGAACATTGGTCCACATGGCAGCCACACCGTCCAAGTACCGGTTTCCGTCCGAGTCGATCAGGTAGGAGCCTTCCCCCTTGGTGATGACGAGGTTGTCCGCCCCTTCCCACTCGCTCATCTGGGTGAACGGGTGCCAGAGGTAATCGCTATCGTACTTTCTAAGGGTTTCGGTATCCAGTTCAACCACGTCGTGCTCCTTCAAGCTCAAGTATCAGTTCCCTATATCCATTGCGTCCACACTATCCACACTGTCCACACTGTCCATCGACCGGACCCCCGCCTTTTAAAACATCTCCCTCAGCATAATCGCAGTTGCGGGGTCCTGCTCCAAGAGAGCAACAACCCCCTGTACCACACGCCGGTCATCCTCCTCTTCGACTTCCGGGAAGACACCAAGCAGTAGGCTTCCAGACAGCGACGCAATCAGGTGGGGTGCATATTCCTCCGCCTGGTTAGGCTGCTCCGGATAGCGGTTCACTATCACCCCCTTCACCTCAAGCCCTAACTGCCGGCCGCTGAAAGTGGTAAGGAGCGTGTGATTGATAGTGCCAAGGCCAGGTCTTGCCACCACAACGATCGGCAGGCCGAGGTGCGAGGCGAGGTCCGAAACCAGCAGTCCGCCTGCCAGCGGGACCATGAGGCCGCCCGCTCCCTCGACGATGACATAGTCGAACTGGTCGGCGAGACGAAGGTAGGCCTCCTTGATAACCTGGAAATCTATCTTCACCCCATCAAGCGAAGCCGAGATCGAAGGAGCCAGCGGGGCCTTGAGGAGATAGGGAGCAGAGTCCGCCGTAACAGAGGTGCCGGCCGCGAAGCAGAGCAGTTCGGCGTCCTCCGAAACGAGCTGGCCGTTCCGCTCCACGCAGCCGCTGGTGACCGGCTTCATGACCCCGACCGAATGCCCCTTCCTTTTAAGCAGCATGGCGATCGCAGCCGAGGCGATACTCTTGCCGACGCCGGTGTCCGTTCCCGTGATGAAAATTCCTTTAGCAGCCATAGCGAGTGTTTATCCTTCCAAATAGATTAGTTGCAGGGTGTGGTGCGAGCAGGCCGGACGCCCGCAAGGGGTGCCCCTACGGGGCAATCTCATGTAGGTCCTCCGAACGGAGCAAGGGCGAATACAAGATTCGCCCCTACCGAATGTCCACAATGTCCACAATGTCCACAATGTCCACAATGTCCACAATGTCCACAATGTCCACAATTGCGAACCTTATGTTCGCCCGCCGTTGCCGCCCTGTTTTAATGTCCGCACATCACCGTCTTAAGCCCCAAGTCGCTGAACATCTTGAGGTCAACGTCGATATTGCGTCCTTGGGTAGTCAGGTAATTGCCGATCATAGTTCCATTGGCACCGGCCATAAAGATCCAGGATTGCAGGTCGCGCAGGTTTTTCTCTCTGCCGCCGCAGACGGTAATTCGCTTCTCCGGCAGGATCAGGCGGTAGATGGCGATGGTTTTCAAGCACTCCATGGCGCTGATATTGGCAGCCCCCTCAAGCCTGGTCCCCTCGATCGGGTTCAGAAAGTTGATAGGCACAGAATCGACATCGAGCTCCTTCAGGGTGAAGGCCATCTCGATCCTCTGTGCCACGCTCTCGCCCAGCCCGAAGATGCCGCCCGAGCAGATCTTCAGCCCGGCTTTCTTAACCGCCCGTACAGTATTGACGTCGTCCTGGTAGGGATGGGTGGTGCAGATGGACGGGAAAAAGCTTTCCGCAGTCTCGAGGTTGTGGTGGTAGGTATCCATCCCGGCGTCCTTCAGCTTGCGAGCTGTCTCCTCGTCGATGATGCCGAGCGAGCAGGAGGGAAGGATAGTGGTTTCCTGTCTAATGCGGCGCAGTGCAGTGAGGATCTGTTCAAGTTCCGCACCGTCGACCGTAGTGCCGCTGGTAATAATGCCGAAGCAGGCGGAGCCGCTCGTCTCAGCCGCGCGGGCCGACTCAAGCAGGCGTTCTTCCTGGACCAGCGGGTATACCGGTGCATCAGTTTTGTGATGGGCCGATTGGGCGCAAAAGGCGCAATCCTCGGCACAGCGTCCCGATTTGGCGTTGATAATGGAGCAGAGGTGGACCTCGTTCCCCACGAACTGTTCCTTGACGCGGCTTGCCGCCCGGAACAGGTCGAAAATGTCCGCCCCTTCAGCATTTGCCAACTGCAGCGCCTCTTCAGGCGTCAGAGTTCCCCCGTTGATGATTCTCTCGACAACATTATTGATTAAGGTTTCCATGAATCCTCCCACGCCTCATTTAGCATGCCGGCGTTTCATTGTCAACCAAATCGGCAGGGCGAGGTTGACAAGCCCAAAGGCAAAGCCCGGACCCAGGATCTTGTAGGGATACCCCTTGCGGGTATCCGGGCGGCACCGCTTACCGGCGTCCATACAGTCCACGCAGTCTACGCAGTCCACGCAGTCTACGCAGTCCACGCAGTCCACGCAGTCCACGCAGTCCACGCAGTCCATGCAGTCCATGCAGTCCATCAAGAGGAAGAGGGCAACAGGAGGGCAGCGGGGGACACGTTTTAAAGCTCTTCAGTAGTAAAAGCCACCACGTCATCGATGCACTCCGCATCGAGCAGCACCATGACCAAGCGGTCCAGCCCGAGCGCAATCCCTGCAGACTCCGGCATATCCGCCAGCGCCGCCAGGAACTTCTCCGGCACCGGGTAAGCGGCTTTGCCGTACGAAGAACGCTCGGCCGCCGCAGCCTCGAACCTCGTTCTCTGCTCTTCAGGATCGATCAGCTCTGAAAACGCGTTGGCAATTTCCAGCCCGCCGATATAAAGCTCGAAGCGCTCCGCAACCGTCGCATCCCCCTTTTTAAGCCTCGCCAGCGCAGCGCAGCAGGGGGGATAGTCGTAAATAAAGGTGGGGCGGGTAAGACCAAGACGCGGCTCAATACGCTCCACCATGATCTCATCGAAAAGCCCGGCGTCGAGCGCCTCCGAAACCGTGCTGTCACTGTAGAGCCGGAAGGCCTCGGCGACCGTGATCCGTTCCCAGGGCAGGGCAAGCTCGATATCGAGCCCGCGATAGGGGATGCGCGGCACCCCGGCCGCCGCGTTCACCAGCGCCTCGGTCTCATCCATAAGATCGAAATAGTCTGCTCCGGCGCGATACCACTCCAGCATGGTGAACTCACTCAGGTGCCGCACGCCGCGCTCACCCTCACGCCAGCAGCGGCAGATCTGGAAGATCCGCTGGTAGCCGGCGGCGAGCATCCGCTTCATGCAAAGCTCGGGCGAGGTCTGCAGGAACCAACCGGCCGAAGTTATGGCGTCGATATGGGTCTCGGGTGCGGGCGCAGGTATGCGAAAAGGGGTCTCGACTTCGAGATACCCCTTTTCCTGAAAAAATGCCCTGATTTTGTTGAAGATGGCGCCCCGCTCGGTCAGCGCACGGCGGCGCTTGGAGAGGGGCCAGTTGCCTGGCATCTACTACCCCTTGACTCTGGTGGAATACTCGCCGGTACGGGTGTCGATGGTGATCAGTTCGCCCTCTTCGATGAAGGGGGGGACGCGGAGCACATATCCGGTCTCAAGCGTGGCCGGCTTGGAATCGGAGCCGGAGGTGTCGCCTTTGACCCAGGGATCGGTCTGGGTGACGCGCAGGTTTACGAAGTTCGGAACATCAACGCCGATCGCCTTGTCCCTGAAGATCAGCACGTCAACCGCGAGGTTGTCGATCAAGTAGTTCTTGGCGTCGCCCATGGCAGCTTCATTGATATGGATCTGCTCAAAGGTGTCGTTATCCATGAAGCAGTAGTGATCGTCCTCTTTGTAGAGGTACTGCATCTTCCGATCTTCGAGATTTGCCGGCTCAAAGGTCTCGCCCGAACGGTAGGTCCGGTCCAGCGTGGAACCCGTGATCATGTTCTTGAGCTTGGTGCGGTACAGCGCCTGCCCCTTGCCCGGTTTGGCAAAGTCGAAGGCGGTGATGATGTAGGGCTCGTTGTCGATGGCAATCTTCAGACCTTTTCTCAGATCGGCTGCAGAATACATAGGCTCTTCCTTGTTGTGTCGGTTGAAATGTTAGTGATTTTAAATATTTGACGCAACCCTCAGACCGCGCACAGCTGCGCCGGTCTGGTCCATGGTAACCATTTTAAGTGCCGGTACTCGGATCGAAGGAGGGCTGGATTTACGCCGGTGACTTCGTGGGGACTACTTGGCGCGATAGGTAATGCGGCCGCGGGTCAGGTCATAGGGGGAGAGCTCTACGGTGACCTTGTCTCCGGGAAGTATCTTGATGAAGAATTTCCGCATTTTGCCGGAGATGTGTGCCAGCACCATGTGGTCGTTTTCCAGCTTGACCTTGAACATCGCATTCGGAAGCGGCTCTATGACCGTTCCCTCTACTTCTATTGCTTCTTCCTTGCTCATTTTCACTCCTGGCCAGTTCTGTAGCTTCTTTTCATAACAATCAGTGACTTTACAAATATTTCTAAAAAAAAGCAAGCTGGTTTTACACCTAGCCGCCATTTCCGCCGCAGTATCATCTCTATTTACACAATTCTGATAACATGCTAAAAATATCGAGATTTTCCAAAGGAGTTCCAATAGATATGAAAACGCTTGTCAGGGAGATCCCGCTATCAAACGGGCTCACCGTTAGATTCTTCGATGCCACGCGCCGCTATTTCGGCGATTACCACCAGGTTCGGGTGACTATAAGCTTTGAAGTGCCGCTCTGTGCGGATCTTTTTGAGGATGCAGCGACCCATGAGTCCGCTGTGAAGTTGTTGGGCGCTCAGGTGAATTATGTGAAGGAGATCGAGCATCAGGGCGTTCCGACCCTGGCGACCGCTGAGACCTTGGAGAATGTGATCCAGCACTTCATCGATAACTCCCTGGCTTATTTCGAAACCGAAGCATTTCCCAGAAAATTCGTCCACGCTGAATTAAATAAGGTTCGCGGCAAGGCGAAAGCCTACGTGCCGCTGCGCTCCAATGGTTGATAGCACCGTTACCATAGAGAGAATGTGCTACGGAGGCGCCGGTTTCGGACGGGTAGAGGGGAAGGCTTGTTTTGTTCCCTTCACGGCCCCGGGCGATCAGGCCCGCATCCGGGTGGTCAAGGAGAAACGCTCCTATATGGAGGGGGAACTTCAGGAACTGGTGACTGCTTCGCCGCTTCGAGTCGAGCCGCCTTGCCCCTTTTTCGGGATCTGCGGAGGGTGCAACTGGCAGCATCTTCCCTACGAAGAGCAGTTAAAGCAAAAGGGCGAGATCTTCGCAGGCAACCTGAGCCGTATCGGCCGGGTGCAAAGCAATGATCTCTTGCCGGTGGCAGGCTCCCCGAAACAATACGGTTACCGTTCCAGGATTCAGCTTAAGGTGGGGAAGAAAAAGGGCGCCTTAATGCTCGGCTTTTTCCGGACCAGCTCCCACGACATAATCGATCTGGGCGAAGTCGGATGCGCCATCGCCGATCCCCTTTTGAACCAGATCACGGCGGAGCTTCGCGCGCTGCTGACCCGTTTGCCCGACCTTGAGTCGATCTCCCAGATCGATCTTTCCATAGGAGACGATGCCCAGAGCATTGCCATCGTTCACTTCGCCGGCAAGAATCCCGAGAAGCTCTCGGAGCATTTGCTTGCCGCACGCTCCGAGCTCCCCTCGGTCCACGGCCTTTTCCTGAGAAGCGGCGCCAAAGCGCAGATCGAACAGATCTTCGGCATCGACACCCTGGGCTACACCATCCCGGCCGGCCTTTTCCCAGGCTCACGGGAGATGAGGCTTAATTTCAGCAGAGGCGGTTTCTCGCAGGTGAACTACCTGCAAAATTTCGAGTTGATCCGGACGGTCTGGCAGTGGGGCGGGTTTAGCGGAAAAGAGCGGGTGCTCGATTTGTACTGCGGCAACGGCAACATATCGGTACCCATCGCCCCGTACGTCGCCGAGCTGATCGGTGTAGAGGGCTATGCCCCTTCGATCCAGGACGCAGTGGCAAACGCCGCTCGTAACCGTGTTGCCAACGTCTCCTTTCAGGTGAGCGATGCGGCACTGGCAGTCCGTCGTTTCGCCAAGCAGGGGGAGCGCTTTGACCTGGTGATACTGGATCCACCCCGGGCTGGCGCCGAGGCAGCCGGCGACATCGCAAGCCTCAATCCGGAAAAGATCATCTATGTATCCTGCGACCCGGCGACACTCTCCCGTGACCTTGCCCTCATCTGCGACAGGGGATACCGGGTGACACGCTCGCAACCGGTCGACATGTTTCCCCAGACCTATCATCTAGAGAGCGTTACTGAATTGATTCGTGAAAGGTGAATAAACCGTAAAAAGGCGGTGGGCGCAGGTGAAACGCACTTGCCAACCGCCCCCCTTTAAGTAATTGCAGTGCCGGTTGCCGCAGCGTAAAAGCCCCTCACCCGGCCTTCGGCCACCCTCTCCCGGAGGGCGAGGGTAGGCATTGGTCCCTTCTCCCTCCGGGAGAAGGTGCCCCGAAGGGGCGGATGAGGGAGTTGCCACGAAGTGCAGGAACTAAACCGGACAGTGCTGCCTTTTACCCCCTTTCACTCTTCCGACTCCGTTTTGGAAGCCAGTTTTTGCCTTTACCTTTCACCGTTTCTATTCACCTTTCACGTTCCTAAGGAGTAGTCGCATGTTCTTCGGCAAATTGTTCAAGAAGGATCACCGTCATTACCTGACCCAAGCGGGAAAGCACCTGGCAGCTGAGCGGTTTGCCGACGCGCGCATCGATTTCCAGGAGGCGCTCAAGCGTTGCCCGTCCGAGGCCGCAAGCGACGAGCGCGAAATTCGCGACGGGCTGAGCCTTGCCGGAAATCGCCTGGCTGAGCTGAACCTGAAGGAAGGGGAGTCGGCCCAGCGTGCCGGTGAGCTGGCAAAGGCACGGGATCACTACATATTGGCCGGTGAACTTGCCGCAGACCAGAAGATCAAGACTTTGGCAGGGGAAGGGCTAAAAAACCTGCTGCAGTCCAGCTCATCCGAGGCCCCGGGCCGGACCGCCCCAAAGGCATCGAGCCACGGCGGCAGTTCCTGCGGCACCTGCAAGGATTCGGGGAGCCATCACGGCGCGACCGAAGAGATCCCGGATTCGACCCTCTCCGAGGAGGATCGTTTTTTCCTCCTGGTGCAGCCGCTACCTGGCGATCTTCCGCGACGTTATGCAGCTTTGGGAACAGAATTCGCCCACGCTTATTTGCTGATCCATGACGGAAAAGATAATGAAGCCGCTCCGATTTTAGAAAAAATGCTCGTATCCTCTGAAAATGACATTGTAATTTACGAACTCGCTCTTATAATATATCGCAACGGCGGCATTCATGAGTGCGAGAGCTATTTGAAACGCGCACTTTCATTAAACCCGGCGAACGCGGCCTGCTACTTGGCTCTGGTTCACCTGCTGGCCGAGGCGACCAGATTTCCCGAGGCAATAAGCACCGTGCAGCACATGATGGAGCAGGGAATTCTGGCTGATCAGGCGCAGTTCATGCTGGGAGAACTACACCAGGCGACAGGAGATGAGGCGGCCGCTATTGAGGTCTGGTCCAAATCGCTTGAGCTGCCATCCATGGCACGCGGAGCGGCCGAGAGACTGGTACCGCTTCTAAGCGGTCAGGGGCGAACGGAAGAGGCTAAATATCTAACCAAGCGATATTTAAAAGGATGCTGTTAGGCAACCCAGGCATCCCGGAGGGCAGGAAGATGAATAAATCCGAACTGATAGAATCTCTCGCCGCGAAGAAGACGCTTTCTTTCAAGAAGGCCGAAGAGGTGGTCAACGCCGTCTTCTCCTCCATGACCGATGCCCTATTATCCGGGGACAGGATCGAAATCAGGGGCTTTGGAAGTTTCGTCGTGAAAGAATACGACGCCTACACCGGGAGAAACCCCAAGACCGGAGAGTCAATCTCGGTCAAGAAGAAAAAACTCCCCTTCTTCAAAGTCGGTAAGGAGCTGAAAGAAAAAGTTTCCGGGTAGATCATGAGCAGCAGATTAAGGTTGAGATTGAGATTAAGGTAAAATCTTCGATCGTGCCCCTGCGGCGCCCGCTTTTTAGCCCGGCAGAGGCCAAACCCTCTTTATCTCAACCTTAATCTTAATCTGGTTCTCTATGCTTCCTAATTCCTGGTCTTACATTATTGAAGCGCTAGGCGGTCTAGCGCTTTTCATTTTCGGCATGCGCACCATGTCCGAGGGGCTGCAAAAGGTCACCGGAGAACGTCTCAGGCGGATCCTCGAAAGGGGCACCGGCAATCGTTTCACGGCCCCGCTGATTGGCAGTTGCCTCGCCTCGCTTTTACAGTCCGGAAGTGCCGCCTCGGTCCTCGTGGTAGCCTTCGTGAACGCCGGACTCCTCTCCCTGTATCAGGCCCTTGGCGTACTTATCGGAACCGGCCTCGGCACCACCATCGCCATCCAGTTCATCGCCTTCAGGGTAACCGCCCTGGCACTTCCGGCCATCACCATCGGTGTTTTCCTGACCCTATTCTCCCGCAGCAGAAAGCTCTCCCAGGTGGGAGGGCTGCTGTTAGGTGTGGGACTGGTCTTCTTCGGGCTCTCCATCCTGGAGAAAGCCTGCCTTCCCCTTGGTGAAAGCGCGGTATTTGCCGGACTGCAAGAAGATCTCCTCTCCATGCGGCTGATGGCGGTCCTCCTGGGTGCCCTGCTCACCTTTGTGGTGCAGTCGGGAAGCGCCACCGTCGGCATCGTCATCGCGCTCGCCTCGGGAGGGGTGCTTCCCTATGATGCCTCGATAGCCATGGTGATCGGCGAGGTGGCGGGTGCGGCCCTGATCCCTCTGATCGCGTCGATAGGCGGCAGCCAGGCGGCCAAAAGGGCGGTGATCATCTACCTCGCCATAAGCGGCGTCGCCATCACCCTGGCGCTGGTCTTCTTCCCGCTCTTTATGCGGGCAGTCAATCTCTTTTCTCCGGGCGATCTTTTCACGCTCCAGGAAACCGGCACTCCCCAGTTCGCTGTACAGGCAGGTCGCCCTTATATCGCCCGGCATCTTGCCAACGCTCACACCATCTTCACCGTTTCCAGCGCCCTGATCTTCCTGCCTCTCATCGGCTTTTTCGCCCGCTCCGCCGAGACCTACCTTCCCGCCCGGCGCTCCGAGAGCGAACCCAGGCCCAGGTTCATCGACATCAGGGTGATTAAAACCCCTACCATAGCCCTGGCCCAGGCCTGGACCGAACTGGGGAGGATGGGAAACATCGCCTCTTCGATGTACGGCGATCTGTTATCGCAGCTCAATGCCTTCGATCCCAAGCTGGCAGCCGCCATGCGGGACAAGGAACTGGTGCTCGACGTGCTGCACCGGGACATGTCGCAGTTCCTGATTGCCCTGTCCAGGGAGACGCTATCATTAGAGCGTGCCATCGAGATCCCGACCATGTTGCAGATGGTCAACGACATCGGACTGATGGGGGATCAAACGGAGGCGGTCCTAAATTATCTTGTGCGCAAGAAGGAGGAGCGCCTGCGCTTTTCCGCCTCCGCCATGGACGAATTGAAGCGTTATGCCGTAAAAGTGGGAGAGGCTACATCTTTATGCGGGAGGGTGCTACAGGGCGAGGATGGTGAGGAACTCTCAGAGTTGAGGCTGGAAATCGCCCACCTGGGGGATGAACTGCAAAAAAGCCACCTGAAGCGGCTGAAAAGCGGCAAGTGCAGCATTGTGGCGGGCCTTCTTTACGGCGACATGATTGCCTGCTTCTCCAAGGTTGCCCAGCTAAGCTACAGCGTCATTGCGCACAAGAAAGGACTCGCCCATGACTGACATCGTAGCCGCCATCGATCTGGGCACCAACACCGCAAGACTGCTGATTGCGACCAGGGAGCCGTACTGCCAGCTCCTGCTCATCCGTACTATCACGCGGCTGGGCGGTGGCTTCACCCGTGAGCACGGCCTGTCCGGGGAGGCGCAGCAGCGCTCGATCAGCGCGCTGAAGGAGTTTTCGGGGCAGATCGAGCGCCATAACGTTACCCGCGTCAGGGCGGTCACCACCTCGGCGGTACGCGATGCTGTGAACGGTGCCAGTTTTTGTCAGCGGGTACAGGCCGAAACCGGCATCACGCTGGAGGTGATCGATGGTACCGAAGAGGCCGTGCTGACCTTAAGGGGGGTAGCTTCAATCCTGGACGACAAGAGCGGCGATCTTGCCGTCTTTGATGTCGGAGGAGGGAGCACCGAGTATACTCTTGCTGCAGATCTGAAGCTGCTGTTTTCCCGCAGCCTGCCGATAGGCGTGGTAAGGCTTACCGAGGGGAAGGTCGGGGTGGCCGAGATGGAGGACAAGATCCGCCGCGAGCTCACCAGCTTCAAAAAGCAACTGGAGCAGGCAGGGCTCTGCGAGCGCTTCAGCAAAGCGACCCTGGTAGGTACAGCCGGAACCGCCACCACGCTCGCCGCCATCCAGATCGGGATGACGGAGTACGATTACCGGCGGGTCAACAACCACACCATACCGCTTGCCGAGGTAGAACGAGTCTTCCAACTACTTGCGCCGATGACACCCAGGGAGCGACTTGCAGTGCCAGGACTTGAGCCGGGCAGGGAAGACCTGATCATCGCAGGAACACTGGTCGTGCTGGTGACCATGCGCCTATTCGGCTTCGAGAGTTTTAAGGTGAGCGATTCAGGTGTGTTGGAGGGGATCATACAGGGAGTGTGACCCGAGTCGCTGTGAAGGTCACTTGTGAGCGGAATTTCCGGCTAAACCTTGACGGAGGAAATATGGACAGCAAGCAGGCGACGATTCTAGTTTGCGGGGCCACCGGGTTCATCGGCAAAAGGTTGGTTGCAGCGCTACTTGGCGAAGGCATCGCAGTTCGCTGCATGGCGCGCAAGCCGAGTGCCGGAATTCCTCCCGACGCCGAAACGGTAATCGGCGACCTGCTGGACATATCCAGCCTGGACCGGGTATTCAACGGCATAGAGACCGCCTATTACCTGGTGCATGCCATGTCCGGGGAGCGAGCTGGCTTTGAGCAGCGTGATCGTCAGGCCGCGGAAAACTTCGTGGCTTATGCCCAAAAAAACGGGGTGAGGCGGGTAATCTATCTCGGAGGACTGGGCGAGGAAGGGGACACACTTTCGGAGCACCTGGCAAGCCGTCTGGAAGTGGCGAAGATCCTCAAATCCGGTGCGTATCAGACCACTTATCTGCGGGCCGCGGTAATAATCGGTGCCGGCGGTGCGTCCTTTGAGATGATCCGGTCGCTCGTGGAATGGCTACCGGTTATGATCACCCCCCGCTGGGTCTCGACCCGTTGCCAGCCCATTGCCGTCGGGGATGTCGTTGCCTATCTGGTCGGATGTCTCAAAGACGAGAGGACCGCGGGGAAGACCTACGACATAGGCGGTTCCGAACTTCTTTCTTACCGGGAGATGATGGAGCGCTTCGCCGAGATAAGGCAAAAGCACATCACCATATTTCCCGTACCGTTTCTCACCCCGAAGCTTTCCTCCTACTGGGTCGGGCTGATAACCCCGGTCAAGCCCTCCATCTCCATGCCCCTTATTGAAGGACTCGGCAACGAAGTCATCTGTCACGACAACGAAATTCGCAACATCCTCCCCATCCCCCTGACCACCTATGATGAAGCCGTGAAAATTGCCCTAGCCGAGGAAACGCCCGGCAGCTAAGGCTCTGTTCTCGCTTTTTATCGGACCGATCGGTCGGATCCGACTGATCGGTCCGATGTTGTCTAACCTGAAAGGGGGAAACCATGGACAATCACTCTACAGCACTTCGCCCTCATGGCGGGTACCGGCGGCTGAGGTCGTTTCAGGTGACAGAGATCATCTACCATGGCACGGTGGCATTTTGCGACCGCTTCATCAGCAAAAGGTCGCGGACCCATGATCAGATGGTACAGGCCGCGCGCAGCGGTCGGCAGAACATCGCCGAGGGGAGCCGGGCTTCGGCAACTTCGAGCCAGACGGAACTGCGACTGGTAAATGTCGCTCGCGCCAGCCTGGATGAGCTGTTGCTGGACTTCGAGGATTTCCTGCGCCAGCGCGCTCTGGCGGACAAGAACGATGCACAGGCGCGGGAGGTGAGGGCGCTCGGACGTGACGGCGGAGCGTCTCAGTCGGATAAGGTCGAGGCCGGACTGTACACCCCCTGGCTGAACCACGCCAACCCGGCTGTGGTCGCCAACACGATGATCTGCCTGATTCACCAGGCAAACTACCTGCTCGACCATCAGGTTGCCGGACTGGAACAAAAATTTGTTCACCAAGGGGGCTACAGCGAGAGGTTGCATGCTGCCCGGCTTGAGGAGCGTCAAAGGCAGAAAACGCCTGACTCTAAGCTTGATGCGGTTGATAGTGCGGAGAAGATGATCTGCACTGGTTGCGGAAAGCCTATGGTGTTGCGCACGGCTCGGCAGGGTCCTAACGCCGGTTCCCAATTTTGGGGCTGTTCCGGTTATCCCAAATGCAAAATCACCTGCCGGTATAACGTTTAAGGTGACTAGTGCCGATACCCCTGAATATCTGTTTTGACATCCCCTATATCCATGTTTATAATGCTAATGAACACGCTCAATTTTCCGGCTCATTAACGCCGTTACCATCTTCACGCTCATCTCTACGCGAGCCGGTGCGGGCAATTCCCGTCAGGCCGCCCGGTCTGAGCGGCGAGGTAGATGCAGGAGCTTAGCCCATGAACCTGAGCCTGGAATCCTACCGCAAAATCATCGATAACCTGCCTGACGGCCTTTATATCGTGGATAAGCGCAGGAACATCGTCTACTGGAACCAGGCCGCCGAGCGGATCTCAGGGTTCAACCATGAGGAGGTGATGGGCAGCAGTTGCTCTGATAACCTCCTGTGCCATCTGGACAGTGCCGGGGTCAACCTCTGTAGCGGTAACTGTCCTATGGCCCAAAGCATCACCCATGGGATATCTTCCGACACCGAAATATATCTGCATCACAAGAGCGGGCACCGGGTTCCGATTTCGGCACGTATCACTACGCTCACCGATGACGACGGCAATATCATTGGCGGGGTGATGAGCTTTTCCGATCTGAGCAGCAAAAATGATAACGACCTGCGCCTGAAGGAGCTTGAAAAACTGGCGCTTCTGGACCGGCTGACTCAGCTCGCCAACCGGCACTACCTGGAGCGCGAACTCGACGCACGTCTGGAGGAGAATCGCCGCTATGGCATCCCTTTTGGGGTGATGTTCATGGACATCGACGATTTCAAGCGGGTCAATGACCGCTACGGCCACGAAACCGGCGACCGTGTGCTCCAATTCGTCGCCGGGACTTTCAACGCCAATTCGCGTCCATTTGACTTGTACGGTCGCTGGGGAGGGGAGGAATTCGTCGGAATAGTACGCAATGTCGCCAGTGCCGACCTGAAGCAAATGGGACAGCGGTTGCGCAAGCTGGTGGAAAAATCATTTCTGCTGATAGACAAGACAAAATTGCAGGTCACAATCTCCATCGGAGTGACTCTAGCTACCGATACCGATTCAATAACCACACTGATACAGCGGGCCGACACCTTGATGTATCAGAGCAAGGCGGCAGGCAAAAACCGTCTCACTTTCGGGTAAGAACTGCCGTCTTCTTAAGATGCCGTCCCGCTAACATGCTTGTATTTCCCCGAAATCCTGTCCCGTACTTAACACCCGCATCATCCTCTTGAATAGCGTTGCCTCCTCTCGGATATCCCTCACCTGAGCTGATCCTGCCTGTGCATCTGTGGTTCTCACATCTCCTTCGGTACAGAATATTTTCCGGAACCTGCCGCAACTACTATCATTCCGCCGGTTGACAGCATGCTCTAATGTTCTAGACTGACCCTGTTCAGCAGTATTGATAAGTCACCGGTGCTGTTTTTACTTCAACCACAGGGGGTAGCAAGATGCAGATGAGATATGCGAGAAGATGCGCTGTCTTGGCTTTGCTGGCGGCCACGGCAATCTGGTCCGGATGCACACAGAAGAAGGTGGAGCCGATAAAGGCGACCCAGATCGCTGACGGAGCCATCGATCCTGCTGAATGGGGCAAAGTATATCCGCTCCATTACCAGCAGTGGAAACTCACCAGCGAGCCGACCCCTGCCGGGAAAAGCAGATACAAGAGGGGCTACGATGTGGGCGAAGAGCGGCGCGACAAGCTGGACGAATATCCGTTCCTGGCGCTGCTCTACAACGGCTGGGGCTTCGGATTCGAGTACAAGGAACCGCGCGGGCACTATTACATGGTGCAGGATCAACTTGAAGTGGATCCGGGCCGGATCAAGGCGGGCGGATCGTGTCTTACCTGCAAAACCCCCTACGCTCCGATGCTCCATAAGCAGATGGGGCAGGCCTATTTTTCCACGCCGTATAAAGAAGTTCTGGCGAGGCTCCCGAAGGAGCAGCAGCATTTAGGTGTCTCCTGCGTCGACTGCCACGACAACAGAACCATGGAACTCAAGATCTCCCGTCAGTTCACTCTGGGCAAGGCTTTGAAAGAGATCGGTGTCGACCAGTCAAAGGTCACGGCAAAAGAAAAACAGACCCTGGTATGTGCCCAGTGTCACGTGACCTACGTGATTCCCAAAGACAAGGAGATGCGTTCCACCGACGTTGTCTTTCCCTGGTCCGGCAGCAAAGAGGGGAACATCACAGTGGAGAACATCATCAAACATATCAAGAGTTCTCCGGCAAACCTTGAGTGGACCCAGAGCGTGACCGGCTTCAAGATGGGGTTCATCCGGCATCCCGAGTATGAGCTCTTTTCCAACGGCAGCCCGCACTGGGCCGGCGGGGTAACCTGTGCCGACTGTCACCTGCCGACCATTAGGGTACAGGGGAAAGAGGTTTCCGACCACAGGATCATGAGCCCGCTGAAGAGCGACCTCTCGGCCTGCGCCACCTGTCATACCGAGAGCCCTGATGCGCTGCGGACCAAGGTGTACCTGATCCAGGATAAGACTATCGACGAGTATCTCAGGGCTGGATACGCCACGGCCACAGTAGCGAAGCTGTTTGAGATGGCGAACAAGGTGGAGGCGTCCGGGAAGAAGATCGACAGGAGCCAGTACGCTCAGGCCAAAGAGCAGTACGAACAGGGATTCTACCGCCTGGTCTTCATTGGAGCCGAGAATTCCACCGGTTTCCATAACCCTGCCGAAGCGATGCGCGTGTTGACCGACGCCTCGAAGTATATGGCCTCGGCCGACTTACAACTGCGTCAGATGCTCACGCAGGCAGGAGAACGCGTCCCGGCGAAGATCGATCTGGAACTCCCCAAGTACACCGAGAATCGCGGTGCGAAGAAGCTTCGGTTCAGGCCGGAGCATGAGATAAAGGCACCGGTGATCAGGTAGGGACGCAAGTAGCATCATGTAGCTCACAAGTAGAGATCACAGTAATGACACAGTAATGACACAGTAATGACACAGTAATGACACAGTAATGACACAGTAATGACACAGTAATGACACAGTAATGACACAGTCAGTTTCGGAGGGCGGAGCAGTATCCGCCCTCCTTTTTTATTAGTACTTTAGCCCGCCACCTCTGAATGAAATATATAGCTCTGTCAGCGCCTACTAACTCTCCTCCCCCCGGAGGGGGGAGCCCTCCCCCTCCGGGGGAGGGCTAGGGAGGGTGAACCACGGACGGGGACTGAACTGATGAGATCTGTAGGTCGGGTTAGCGCAGCGTAACCCGACATCAATGTTGCCACGACAGCTATGTCGGGTTACGCCCTCTGGGCTAACCCGACCTACATTAATTACTACGTACCGGGCAGTTACAGTACGTCTAGGGGGAGGGTACAGACTCGCACTTGAGGCAGGTACAGTCGGAAGTTGCATCTAAATATAGTTTTACTCTCATAACTTCCATGACTCCGCCTCCCTATGCCAGTATCTTCTTGACTAGTTGCCGCTGACGGGTAGACTAAGCCTTGGTCTTATTTTGTTATTCAGTGCAATGTGGCTAGATCAAAGGAGGACACTTGGAAAAAACAACCTGGACGCCAGCCCAACTTCTTGAAGTCACCGGTAGCTACTGGAGTACGTGTACTCTACACGCCAGCGTCAAACTTGATGTCTTCACACCTTTATCCTCTGAAACACTGTCAGCCAATCAATTAGCGAGCCGGATCAACTGCGATAACCGTGGCTTGGCTATGCTCCTGAACGCACTGGCGGCAATGAATCTCCTTGAGAAAACGGGTGAACAGTACGCCGCAACTGCTTTTGCCGGTAAATTCCTGAGCCGGACCTCGCCCGGTTACCTGGGGCACATCATCATGCATCACCACCACCTGATTTCCAGTTGGGCCAAGCTGGACCAGGCTGTGCAAAGCGGCGAACCGGTGCGGGAACGCATCTCTCATCAGGATGTCGAGTCGTCCCGCGAAAGCTTCCTGATGGGGATGTTCAACCTCGCCATACTGAACGCGCCCAAGATCGTGCCGCAGATCGATCTCTCCGGGCGCCGCCGCCTGCTCGACCTGGGCGGCGGTCCCGGTACCTACGCCATCCATTTCTGTCAACAAAACCCGGAACTAAGCGCAGTGGTCTGTGATCTGCCGACCACGCGCAGCTTTGCCGAAGAGACCGTGGCGCGTTTCGGGCTCTCCGACCGGGTCAGCTTCCTGCCGGGGGATTTCGAGAACGAGGAACTGCCTAAAGGTTTTGACGTGGCCTGGCTCTCTCACGTTTTGCACGGCGTCGGGCCCAAAACCTGCGCCACGGTATTGAAGAAGGCCGTTTCCGCGCTGGAGCCAGGTGGGATGATACTGGTGCAGGAATTCATCCTGGAAGACAGCAAGGACGCTCCCGTCTTTCCTGCGCTTTTCTCGCTCAACATGCTAATCGGCACCCCAGAAGGCCAGTCCTACAGCCAGGGGGAGATTTCCGACATGCTGGCAGCAGCAGGAGCGACGGAGATACGGCGCATCCCGCTGCAGCTTCCAAACGGAGCAGGGGTGATGGCGGGAATTGTGCCCGGGAGAGGGTGAGCGGTCAGACTGCATTGATCAGGATTTCAGCATCTGTAGGGGCGAACCTTGTGTTCGCTCGGTCTTAGCCGATCAATGGAAGTGCGTGTGACCTGAAATCTCGGCGAACCCACAGTTCGCCCTTACCAAGGCAAGCTCGAGCAATCCCGGAATCGGCTACCGCCTCACCCCCCGCGGTTGGTGATTTACAGAAACAACCACTTTTGCAATATTTCGAGGGAGATTTATGAAACCCGACACCCGGCCATCTAAAAGCACGGCTCTTGTGCTCCCGCTCTTTGCGGCAGCGTGCGCCATCATCGCTGCTCTCTTGCTGTTGTCGTCTGGTTTCGGCACCAGGCTCAACCTTTGGCACTTTCGCACCGGATTTTCCATCCTCAAGGTGGCTGCCTATAGCGGCCTTGGCTGCGCACTGCTCGCTCTCGTCACGGGTGTGCTTGCTGTGCGAAAACGTAACTTTGCCGGGGTGGCCGTGTCGGTTGTCGCTCTTTTGCTAGCCCTCTTCGTTTTCGGCGTACCGTACTCCTGGAAGCAAAAGGCTCAGAGTTACCCCCGCATTCACGATATCAGCACCGATCTGGACAATCCGCCAAAGTTCGTTGCCATCCTTCCCCTTCGAGAGGGGCCGGTAGAGCACGGTGGGGCGATGATTTCGGCACAGCAGCTTAAGGCTTATCCCGATATTAAAACCCTCATTCTGCCGGTTTCGAAGGATCAGGCGTTCCAGGCCGCTTTGTCGACTGCGCGCGAGCTGGGTTGGAAAATCGTCGCTGAAGAGCCGGCCGAAGGGAGGATTGAGGCGACTGATACTACCCTCTGGTTCGGGTTCACGGACGACATCGTGATCCGCATCTTCCCCGCGGGTGAGCGGTCGTTGGTGGATATCCGCTCGGTGTCCCGAGTCGGCATAAGCGACGTCGGCACTAACGCTCAAAGAATCCGTACCTTTATGGCCAAAATATCCAATCAGGCCAGATAATCGGATCTGCTGCATCAGGAGTTTATTCATGAAGAAGATACGCGGCAGGGACTTACTCCTGCTGGGAGCCGCTGGGGTAGTGATAGGCTTTTTGTCGCTTGGTGCAGGAAGAGGGAAGGGGAAGAATATTCCTCTCGACGACCGGCACCGACCGATCTACGACTCGATCAAAGAGGGAAGGGGTAGGGTGGAAACCGAGCTGGTCTGCGCCACCTGCCATAGCAAGAGCACGATTCCGCTGCCGAAGGGGCATCCGCCCAAGGAGGAGTGCCTGATCTGCCATCTGCTGGAGGATGGAGAACGCCAGTAGTCGTAAAGGC
>Ga0209317_1001573_pt1 | contig 19315 bp, 19 predicted proteins | sample RifGroB2_FD_183994 | JGI IMG/M metagenome (GOLD analysis project Ga0209317, IMG submission 183994) | Soil microbial communities from Rifle, Colorado, USA - Groundwater B2 (SPAdes) (version 2) | ecosystem: Environmental > Terrestrial > Soil > Unclassified | place: Rifle, Colorado | collected... | reverse complement strand
CATAGCTGCCCAGCAGGCACCCGAAAGCCACACCACCGGCGGAGAATGCAGCACGCCGCGCCAGAGTGCCGGGCCTCTCATAAACGACAGGACAACGGCCAGGGCAAGGGCGTTAAATCCGCTCCGCCAGAAGGTCACCTCGAAGCTCTGCGCCGAATCCAGGTGACGGGTGACTACCCCGGCCATGCTCCAGAGGAGGGTGACAAGAACCATGAGAACTACGGCACGTGCGTGAGTCATAATAAGCAGGAGGTAGATGGAGCGAGTGCTCGGAAACGGAGACGAGACTATTCGGAACAGCGGCCGGATATCGGCAGCAAACAGGAGGGTGATACTACTCCCTTCTTAGGCAGGCGGCAATCGATTCTGCCCGTGATCAAAAGATTGCCGGATGTTTCTCAGATAAACCGCTTCATCATCTCGTCCGCGGCCGCATCCACATTCTCAGGAGTGATACCTGCCCGCCGGCAGGCAGCTTCCGCATGGCGCCGTTTGTCCGAATCGTCGAGATCCGAGAGGCCCCGGAAAAGTCCCATCCGCCGGCCGACCTGATAGATCATCCGGTCCTCGGGCGCCATTTCGAGAAAGCGGCGGACCACGCCCACCATCTTTTCTTTATCCTGCGGATAAGTGCCTTCCACATCTTCGAAGAGATTGAGGATATGGTCGCTTTTCACCGTGCTGGCGATGCCGTCCAGAGTCTCCAGAAAGAGGAGGAGTTCCCGGGCCGTCTCCAGGTCGGTGAGCTTGACGAAATCGCCGCGCTGCAGATCCTGGTACAGTTCTATATGATCAGGGACGGCGAGGCTCCTGAGGCGGATGAAATCGGGATCGATCCGGTTCAGGGCATCGGCGCTCTCCCTGGCGTGCTCCTCGGACAGGTCGCGGCCGCCAAGCCCGGGCATGACATATTCGGAAAGCTCCATGCCGGCCCGTTTGACTTTCAGGCCGGCCTCAATATGCGTTTTTTTATCGACGCCTTTATGCACCCGGGCAAGCACCCTGTCCGATCCCGACTCCATGCCGATGTGGATCCGCGAAAGGCCCGCCTCGCGCATCAGCCGCAGGTTTTCGTCGTCGATCCGGGCGATGGTATGGGACCGGGCATAGGAGGTGATCCGTTCGATCCAGGGGAAACACCCCTGCAAATGGCGGAGGATGGCGAGCAGCCGCACGGGCTTAACGATCAGACTGTTGGCGTCCTGCAGAAAAATCGACCGCATTCCGGACTGCGCCCAGTGCAGGGCGGCGTTCAAGGCGGCCCGATCGCCCGGGCCATCCATGGCCCGGAATCGCTCGATATCGTGGGGATAGATCCTGCCGCTTGTGGCGGCGCATTCCCGGATGGCGACCGCATAGCGATGGACCCGGTCGATATCCTCCAGCACATGCGCAACCGGCCGCAGGGAAAAATCCCTACCCTTATAGACCGGGCAGAAGGTGCACCGGTTCCAGGGGCAGTTGCGGGTTATGCGGATTAAAAGACTGCCCGCTTCGCTGGGCGGCCTGATTGGTCCCTGTTCGAAGCCGTTGTAAGTATCTTTATGGTTGTTCATTTTTGACTTAATGAGCTGTCAGCGTTCAGCTTTCAGCTTTTTCCGGGAGGAATTGTAGATGCTCTTAGCTGACCGCTGACTGCTGATCGCTGACAGCTAATATAGCAAACGCAAAACGGGCGTGCAATCCGTAGGATTGACACGCCCGCACTATTCAGCCGCTAAAATCAGATGTTTGCTGGCTACTCGCCGGTCTCCACCTGGTATTCTGCCCCTCGCCAGGCAAAGATACCGCCGGGGTGCCGCAAAACATTGGTGTAGCCTAATTTTTTGGCCCAGATCGCACCGTTATGGCTTCTGGTGCATTTGACAAAGCCGCAGTAGACGACGATTTTTTTGTTCTTGTCCGGACCGAGCAGCTTGGCGTACTCTTCCTGGCTCTTACCGTCGGTCTCCTTGCTGTCCCACTGCTTCATCTCGGGGATGGGAAAGAGAAACTGCCTGGCCGCCGGGATATGCCCCTTCTTGTAGCTGTCTTCATAGGGCATGGTGTCGACGATCACCATATCTTCGCCGGCCTTGATGGCTTCCTGCAGTTCGGCAGTAGTGATTACGCCATACCCGCCATCGATGATCTCGCGGACGAGTTTCACCGCTCCCGTCTCTTTTTCCACTTCTTCCTTGAACTTGTCCGTGCCGAAACCATAGGCGGCGGAGGCGGCGAACACCGCCAGCACCACTGTGATTAGAATCTTCTTCATTGTTCTCGATCTCCTTGGAATTAAATTTTTTATATCTATCAACCAAACGATTTTCTGCGGAAATTCCTTGTGCGGATATTTTATCCCGACTGGTTCGCCGTAAGAATTCTGTGATATCGGAAGGAGAAGGCCAGGAGCAGCAGCATCGCGATATCTCGGACAAGGGACGTTTTCAGACCATGAAAGGCCTGGCTCTCGGGATCTTCCGGGCCAAAACAACCGCAATCGATATCGAGCCCGACCCATATGGCATACGACAGAACGGCAATAAACAGCAGGAGCAACAGGGCGACACCTAACTTGGCGGGAAAGTGGTTCCGTAACAGACCAACGGCAAGACCGATCTCAACAACCGGCAAAATCACCGCCAGCGGCACCAGAAGAGGCTCCGGCAAAATGGCATAGGCACCGATCACCTTGGCAAACCCGGCAACATCGAAGAGTTTCGGCCCAGCCGCCGCCAGAAAAAATGCGCCCATCCCCCAGCGACAGAGACGATCCACCCACAGCAGCGTATTTTGTTTTATGCTCTCGATTTTTTCCATCTGCCCAAGCGTGGTTAGTGTTTCTTTTCGGCCTTCCCTGCTCACCGCCACCCCAACATGCATGATTTTACGGTGATTGTCCAATTGGTATTTACGATTGACCGCCGCTCATCGATAGCAGTTCGCGTGTCAGACGGGAATACATTGCGAGAGTTCGGAATATCCCGTTAAAAGGCTGGCGGCAGACAGGCCGCATTTAAAAATTTGCAAAAAAAAATTGGAGAAGATAGCCTCATTGTATCAGATCGGCGATTGCCAATTGGGCGAAGACCATGATTTCGATCACTCAAGTTTCGATAATCATTGAATTTGCGAAAGGGAGTGGCGTTATGAAAAACCATGTGTACAGGCCGTTGTTGGTGGTCATCGCGGTCGTGGTCCTGATCCTGGCGGTCAGGGCCATATACGTCCCGGACGACTTTGCAATCGGCGACCGGGGATACATGTACGGGTGGCACCGGCAAGGCAACGAGGTGGACTGGAAAAACGTCAAGGTGAAGTACCTCGGAAGGGAATACTGCCAGGATTGCCACACCGACAGGTACACCAGCATCATGGCGAGCGCCCACCAGGACATAGAGTGCGAGAACTGCCACGGCCCCGCCGTCGATCATCCGGATGTCCGGCCCGCACTCGCCATCGACAAGAGCCGTGCCCACTGTCTTCGCTGCCATTTCCCGCTCCCGTATGCATCGAGCGGACGATCGAAAATTCCCGGCATCGATCCGGATGAACACAATCCCGACATAGCGTGCGCCGAATGTCACAATCCGCATGATCCGATGGAGGGCCTGAAATGATTACCCGCAGAAAATTCCTGAAAAGCACTGCTCTCGGCGTGACTGGCATGGCGCTGCCGCTGGCCGCCTTCGATTTCATCGATCCCCGAAAACTCATGGCCCTGGAGGCAGCGGATGCTTCGAAGGTACGTTGGGTCTTTCTGGTGGATACTTACAAGTGCGTGGGCTGCGGCCTGTGCGTCAAGGCCTGCAAGGAAGAGAACGAAATTCCCTACGACGCCAATGTGACCAGGACCTGGGTCGAGCGCTACGTGCTGACCAAGAACGGGGAGGTATTGGCGGATACCCCGAAGGGGGCCCGCGACGGTTTCACCACCGCCAAGATCGACCTCGGACTGGGCAAATACAGGGAAGTAAAGCAGGAAGATATCGAGAAAGCCTTCTTCGTGCCCAAGCTGTGCAACCAGTGCGAAAATCCTCCCTGCGTGCAGGTCTGCCCGGTCGGCGCAACCTACGCAACGGCCGACGGCGTGGTTCATATCGACCGGAAATGGTGCATCGGCTGCGGCTACTGCATCATGGGCTGCCCCTACGGCGTGCGGTTTTTCCACCCCGTCCACCGGACTGCCGAAAAATGCAACTTCTGCTATCACCGCATCACCAAAGGCCTGAAACCGGCCTGCGTCGATGCCTGCCCCTTCGGCGCGCGGCGGATCGGCAATATCAAGGACCCGGGCGACCCAGTCACCAGGATCATCATGACCGAGCGGGTCGGGATATTGAAGGAAGAGTACGGGACCAAGCCCCAGGTCTTTTATATCGGCCTTTCCAGGGAGGTGAAATAGCCATGGTACACGGAGAAATCTGGACGATAAAAGAGCTGTTCGTCTACCCGAACGAGTACATTTACTGGAGCATCCAGATCGTCATGTATCCCCTCATGACCGGTCTGGTCGCCGGTGCATTCGTGCTGTCGTCGCTCTACCACGTCTTCGGCATCAAGCAGCTGAAGGAGATGGCGCGGTTTGCCCTGGTGTTTTCGTTTGCCCTGCTGTTCGTGGCGCCCATGCCGCTCCTGCTCCATCTGATGTATCCTCTGCGGGGCATCAACGTGCTCATGACGCCCCACTTCACCTCGGCCATTGCCGCCTTCGGCATCGTCTTCATGACCTACGGTACCATCGTGGCCTCGGAGCTCTGGTTTCTCTACCGCAAACACTTCGTCGAGGTTGCCCTTGCGCTTCGGAACAAACCGGACAAGACCATCATGGAGAAGGGCCGCTCCCTGCTTTTTCGCGCGCTGACCCTCGGGTCATACGACGTGAGCGAGGCGGCGCTGCACAGCGACGAGAAGGCGATCAAACTCCTCGCCGGCGTCGGCATTCCGGTCGCCTGCTTCCTCCATGGCTACGCCGGCTTCATATTCGGTTCCGTCAAGGCGAACGCCCTGTGGATGACGCCGCTCATGCCGGTCATCTTCATCATGTCGGCGGTCGTGTCGGGGATTGCGCTCTGCCTGCTCACCTACATCGTCACCATGGAAATCAGAAAATTCCTGGCTTCCCGCAGGAGGGCGATGCCTGGCAGTTTTCCCACGCAACAGGAGATTAAAGGGGTCGAGGTCAACGTCATCCGGATGACCTCCCGTTACCTCCTTTTTTTCCTGATCTTCGCCATCAGCCTCGAATTGCTCGACCTCATCTTCCGCGGCTACACCGCGGTCAAGTCGTGGGACGTCCTGCGCAGCGTGATCTACGGCAAGGATTTCACCGCGATCTTTGTGCTGCAATACGGAATCGGCAACCTCCTGCCGCTGATCATCTTCCTCTTGCCGGGGCTGACGATACGGCGGACGGTGCTCGGCGTGCTGCTCGTGCTGTTCGGGGTGTTTATGATGCGCTGGAATGTGGTGATCGGCGGTCAGGCATTTTCCCTTTCATTTGCGGGCTACATGCACTACCACCTGCCGATAATTCCTACCGACTGGGAAACCTTTAAGGAAGGATTGGCCGGAGCGCTTGCCATTCTCATTATGCCTTTTCCGCTGTTCTGGATTTTCGGCAAGATCTTTCCTATCTTTACGGAAGCTGGGGCGGAGTAGCGGCGATACACTTCCGGACGTTCGGCTGGCGTGTAGGGGCGAATCCTGTATTCGCCAGGGGGATATGGTAGTTATTACGTTTTCCAAATAGGATGCACGGAGTCATCCTATTTGGAAGAATCTCAGCTCAGGCATGAGCGGCGCGATGGGCCGGCACATTGTACTTATAATAGGAGTGGCAGATCCCTTCGTTGGAGATCATGCACGGGCCGACCGGATTCTTCGGCGTACAGACCATCCCGAACGACGGGCAGTCCGGCGGCAAGCCGCGGCCGCTGATGATGGCGTTGCACTGGCACATGCAGGATTCCTGGCCTTCCTCGAAGCGAACGTTGAACCGTTTGGTGGCGTCGTAGAGGGATAGCTCGTCGCGGATGACAAAGCCGCTCCGCTCGATGGTGCCCAAACCCCGCCAGTCGGTATCGACCGCGAAAAAGACCTCCGACACCATCTTCCGCGCCTTGCGGTTGTCGGCGGAGGAATAGGAAAAGGCCGAGGTGTCGTCGAAATGTGACTCGTTGTTCCGGATCTGCTTGACGAGACTCACCAATCCTTCCAGAATGTCGTTTACCTCAAAACCGCCGATGAAGCAGGAAAGATGATGCCGCTTGGCCAGCTGGGTATAGGCCTCCGTATCGGAGATGGTATTGATGTGATCGGAACAGAGCAGCCCGCGGATATTGAGATCCGGGTCGAGCATTAAAAGATCGATGGTCGGCGGCAACAGCCGGATAGAAGGAAAGACGCAGAAGTTCTCGATGCCGAGGCGGGCCGCCTCGAGAATCGTCTCGGCGACGGAGGGCGCGGTGGCCTCAAAACCGACCGCCGGATAGACCACGGTAAACTCGGGCTCGCGCCGGGCAATATCCAGTGCATCCATGGGCGATGAGATGACCTCGACCCGGGCTCCTTTCTTCCAGATGCTGGCTAGCGATTCCCTGCTGCCCGGCACCTTGATAAGGTCCTCGCAGGCCGCGGTAATCACGTTCGGCTGCATCGCCACCTTGACAAAGGCGTCGATGTGACCGGCCGGCATGACGCAGACACTGCAGCCTGGACCGGCCACCAGTTCGAGCATATCGGGAAGTTTTTCGCGAAGGCCGCTTTTCAGGATTGCCCTGTTCTGCGTACCGCAAGCCACCATCAGACGGATTGGCCGATCGACGAGTTCATGCAATTCTTCGAGCAATTCGTTCTGATGTTCCAAATCGTTTACTGCTTTACCGGCTTTCATCGGCATACATCCTTTCAGACCAGGTGAAAAGAGATCCTTTTCACCTGGATCCGAAACTTACTTGCGGCGGAGTTGCCTCCCCCCTGAAACTGCGCAATTGCACTTGTCTTACTATTTGGCGACCGGGGCTTCCGCCTCGGTTTTCATCTCTTTATAACTTTCCGAGTCTACCACTTTTTCACGTTCGATCTTTTCTATCTCGGCCCGGGTCAGATGAAATTTTCCACAGGCCGGACAGGTGCCGTCAAACTCATCCCCGACGGCGCGCGCCTTCAGTTCATCCACCGTCATGTGGTCGAGTTTACCGCAGGCACCGCTCGGATTTTCGGCCCGCACCTGCGCTCTTCTTGTGTTTGGCATGGTCGTCTCCTGCTTATTTTCGTTGCTTCCTCTCCGGGAAGACGAATACGTTATGTATATACTACATCTCCAACAAATAAAACAACAAAGCGGGCCTGGTGCGGATATTTCTCAGGCCTGCTTCGTATCCCCGCCGCCGGCAGATTTGCCAGGCGGCGGCAGATTTCCTAGCCAACTATTTTATCAACTTCTTTTCCCTTGGAATCCACTATGCTTACTGCTACCGGTATGCCGCCATCCAGGCGGTGAGTGGCGCAGGACATTCAGGGGTCGTAGGCCCTGACGGCCATTTCCACCTGGTTGAGCAATCCTTGGTTGTAGACGCCGTTCTTGATGAGCGTGGTCGCAGCCTGCTTGACGCTCATGTTCATCGGCGCAATGTTGTGGGTGGTGCCGACGATGAGGTTGGCTTTGACGATGCAACCGTTGTCGTCGGTGGTGTAGTCATGGATCAGGGTCCCCCGCGGGGCTTCGACGATACCTACGCCGCGGCCGGCCTTCGGTTCGACCTTGGCGCGGACCTTCGGATCGGTGATCCCCTCCCACTCAAGGAGTTCGATGGTCCGCTCGCAGGCGTAGACCAGCTCGATCAGACGGGCATAGTGATAGAGCAAGGTTTGCTGGGCCGGCCGGCCGAAGGAGGCCCGGAAGGCTTCGAGGGCCGCCTGGGCTTTCGGGGTGGAGATCTTGTCGCAGACGTTGATCCGGGCCAAGGTGTTAGCTCGGTAAATGCCTTTCGGCGCAGCAAGGTTCATGTCGAAGCCCTCGTTCCAGGACTTGGCATAAGGCATCTTCGAATAGCCCCACGGCTCGACATGCTCGCCGAGGTACTGGGTGTAGTCCTTGCCTTCGAAGTCGACATAGCTGCCGTCCGGCTTCATCAGCCGCTGCTTGCCGTCGTAGAGACGGAGCGAGCCATCGGCCCGATCGACTGTGCCGAGGAAACCGGTCTTGATCACGCCGAGGTCGCTGATCACATCGAGATACTTGGCAAAAACGTTATTGATGGCAAAATCGAGAGCAAAGCAGGCGAAATCGAGCAAAGTCCGGGTACCGGCCAGCAGCTCCTGACGCTCTTCCTCGATCATCGGCTTGGCAAAGCCGCCGACCACGCCCGCGATCGGGTGAATGGCCTTGCCGGCGAACTTGTCGAGCATCATCTGACCCAGCTGCCGCATCTTCACCACCTGGGTGGCGAGCTCCGGCGCGGCCTTGACCACGCCGATGACGTTGCGCACCGCATAGTCGGCGTCCGGTCCGAGCACGAAATCGGGCGCGGCCAGGAAGAAGAAGTGCAGGATCTTGTCGTTGATATGGGCCATTACCTGGCACATTTCCCGCAGCTTATAGCCGGTCTCGGTGGGAGTCACCCCAAATGCTCCGTCCACCGCCTTGTTGGAGGCGAGGTGGTGCATCCACGGACAGATCCCGCAGATTCGGTTGACGATGCGGGGAACTTCCTCCGCCGGCCGCCCCTCGATGAATTTTTCAAACCCGCGCAGGGACTGGATGTGCAGGAAGGAATCCTGCACATTGCCCTGATCGTCCAGATGGATGGCGATCTTGGCATGCCCCTCGATGCGGGAAACAGGTGCTATATTTAATACCTTTCCCATTCTCTTAATCCTCCTTGTCGGCCCGTTTTTTCACCGGCCGAAGCATTCCATGGGCTCCTGAAAACCGCAGCAACGAGCGGCGATCGACCACCGACTTATAATCGATGCCGTTACTGGCAAGAGCGTTCATCATATCGAGCAGTTGATTGCCATCCTTGCGCACCGGGCCGAAGCAGCCGCGGCACGGGACGCGCGCGCTGATGCAGGCCGGCGCTCCGCGTTTGGCGCAGCCCGCGGCAGTGACCGGCCCCATGCACAGGTAGCCCTGTTCCAGGAGACAGCGCATCTGGTCGATCGGCTCGCCCGGCTTGAAAGTGGCGTTGGTAATAAAACGCTTGACCTTCTCGACGTCGCCTTTCCCTTCCCTTCTGGTCGGGCAGGTATCGCAGACGCTCTTGCCAGGCAGGACCGGCGCGCGGTTTTCCAGCAGCGAAACAATGACTTCCGCGATCAACTCGGGGTTGGGCGGACAGCCCGGCAGCTGCATGTCGATCTTCACCTTCTCGTCGCAGGCGTAGACCCGGTCAAGCGGTGCCGGTACCTCGACATTGGGGATCTGTGCCCCCGGATCGGTGGTGACGGTCTGATACACTTCTTCCCAGCTCTGCTGACGATCCTGACCATTCATCAGGGCAGGAATGCCGCCGTGGGTCGCGCAGGTGCCCAGCGCAATCAGCACCTTGCATTTTTTTCTCATTTCTTCCAGTACTTCCAGATGCTCGTGATTGCTCACCCCGCCGGTTACGATACCGACAACGGCCTCGGGGATCGTCAGCGTCACACCCTCGCCGCACTGGCCAAAATACTTGTGATCCATCAGTACCGGGGCGTGGACGATATCAAGAGCCTCGGTAATAATCGGCACGAGCGCTTCGCCGATATTCAGGATGGCGATTTCGCACCCCGAACAGGAGCCAAGCCACTCCAAAGCAGTAGTTACACCCATCTCTCTCTCCTTTATGCCACGCTGGCATCCTGACGGTTGACAGGACCCAGCTTCTTGATCCGGGCAGTCATCTCGGTTACCGCCGCCACGAATTTATCGGGCTCGGCCGAGGATACCCAGGTCAAGCTGAATCGCTCGGGCTCATAGCCAAAATCCCCCAACAGTTCGACTATCATGTCGGAGCGGGTCATCGCTTTATAATTACCATCCAGGTAATGACATTCACCGAGGTGTCAGCCAAGCACCATGACCCCGTCGGCACCCTGGGACAAGGCATCCATGACAAATTCCGGATGCACCATACCCGAGCACATTACCCGTATGATCCGCACGTTATGGGGGTACTGCATCCTCGCAGTGCCCGCCAGGTCGGCTGCGGCATAAGAGCACCAGTTGCAGCAGAAGGCAACAATTTTAGGCTCAAAACTCATGTGATCTACTCCTCCTCATTGAGATTCTCGAAGACCCTCTCCGCGTCCGCCAATGGAGAACGGATGGCAGGAGCGGAGAGGGTTTCGAAGTTTTTTATATCAAACCGCCAGGGCCGCCTGGATCTGGGCGCTGATCTGTTTCATGGTGAAGCCGGACACATAGACGCCCCGCTTCGGACATGTCCCCTGGCAGAGGCCGCAGCCTTTGCACTGAGCCTTGTTAACCTGGATCGCCCGCTTGCCGTCCGCCCCTGCCGGCCCTTTCTCGATCAGGCTGATGGCATTGTACGGGCAGACATCGACACACAGGGCGCAGCCGTCGCAGTAAGTCTCGTCGACGGTGGCCTTCACCGCATCGAGCGAGACCTGGGTCTTGGAGAGAAGCGTTGCGGCCCGTGCCGAGGCGGCGAGCGCCTGGGCGACCGACTCTTCCACCGGCTTCGGATAGTGGGCAAGGCCCGCCACGAACATGCCGTCGGTGGAGAAATCGACCGGCCGCAGCTTGGCGTGCGCCTCCTGGAAGAAGCCGTTGGCGTCGACCGGCACCTTGTAGAGCTTGCCGAGATCGGCGGCATCTTCCTTGGGCCGGATGGCGGTTGCCAGAATAACCATGTCGGCTGCGATCTGCAGCGGCCGGTGCAGGACGTGATCCCAGACCTCGACCTGGATGTCATTGCCCACCTCGGTTACCTTCGGCTTACCGTGCAGTTCATAGTTGATGAAGATTACGCCGAGTTTGCGCGCCTGCTTGAAGAGGGCCTCACGCTGGGCGTAGGTCCGCATATCCCGATAGAGGATGTAGACGTTGCGCTCGGGATTTTCCTTTTTCAGGGCGATGGCCGACTGCACGGAATGAGTGCAGCAAACCTTCGAGCAGTACATGTGGTCGGACTCTCTTGACCCCACGCACTGGATGAAGACGAAGCGCTTCGCCTGCTTTACATGCTTTTCCTTCAGCTCGAACAGCTTGTCGAACTGAACCGCAGTCACCACGCGGGTGATGGAATTGTAGTTGTATTCGCTGGGGATATAGGCGTCGCCGCCGATAGCCACCACGCCTGCGCCGTGCTCGATGACCTTGGCGATCCCGTCCTTGCCAGTGACTGTCGAGCGGAAGTTGCCGACAAAGCCATCCACCGCAGTCACCACACATTCCTTGTGGATGATGATGCGGTCGTTCCAGATGACTTTATCGATGAGTTTGGCGACCTGCGTCGGCACATGCTCGCCGGCCCAGGTGTGTTTGAGATTGAGGGCGTTGCCGCCGAGAGTGTCGGTTTTTTCCACCAGGTGGACTTCAAAACCTTGTTTGGCAAGATTCAAGGCCGAGGTCATGCCGGCCACGCCACCGCCGATCACCAGACCCTTCTGGGTAATGGGCACCGAAATCGGTTTGAGGGAATCGCCGAAGGTGACCTTGGCCGCCGCCATCCGCACCAGGTCTTTCGCCTTGGCGGTGGCCGCCTGGGGATCCTTGCTGTGGACCCAGGAGTTATGGTTGCGGATATTGGCCATCTCGACCAGATACTCGTTCAAGCCCGCGGCTTTCAGAGTCTCGCGGAACAGCGGCTCGTGGGTCCGCGGGGTACAGGCGGCGATGACGATCCGGTTGAGGTCCTGCTCGCGGATTCTCTTTACTATCATCTCCTGGGTATCCTGCGAACAGGAGAAGAGATTGCGCTCGACATACACCACATCCGGGAGCGTCGCCGCATATTCCTCCACCGCCTTGACATCGACCACGCCGGCGATATTCGAGCCGCAGTGGCAGATGAAGACGCCGATCCGCGGTTCTTCCTGGGAGATATCTTTCTCTTCCGGGAAGGTCGCGACACTGGTCAGTTCATGTCTGACCGGGGCGAGCAGGTCTGCAACCGCTGCGGCCGCAGCCGAACCTTCGACCACCGACTGGGGAATGTCCTTCGGTCCGGCAATCGCCCCGCAGGTGTAAATGCCTTCCCGCGAAGTCTGGACCGGGGCAAAATCGGAGGTGGCGGCAAAATTGTCGGCGGTCAGTTTGATGTCCAGCGTGTGGGCCAACTCCAGCACGTGCTTGGGTGTCTGGAGACCGACCGAGAGCACCACCATGTCATAGAACTCTTCGATCTGACGGCCGTTTTCGTTAACATAGCGGAGCCGCAGATCGCCGCTCTCGCCATCGGTTTCAACACCTGCTATCCGGCAGCGCACGAACCGTACCCCGGCATCCTCTTTGGCCCGCTCCAGGTACTGATCGAATTCCTTGCCGTGGGTCCGCATATCCATATAAAAGATGGAGGTATGAAGCCCTGGCACGTGATCCTTGGCGATGACCGCCTCCTTGATCGCGTACATGCAGCAGACCGAAGAGCAGTAGCCGTTTCCGCACAGGTTTTCATCGCGGGAGCCGACACACTGCAGGAAGGCTACTTTATTTACCGCCTTGCCGTCCGACGGGCGGATGAGGTGCCCTTCGGTGGGCCCGGACGCTGACAGATAGCGCTCGAGCTGCAGGGAGGTGATGACGTTCTTGTGCACCCCGTAGCCCCAGACGCCGGCCGGTTTCGGATCGAAGACCTCGAAGCCCGGCGCAAGCACCACGGCGCCGACATTGATCAGGTGGACCTTTTCCTTGTCATCGAAATTGATGGCGCCGGCGTCGCAGACCTTCTCGCAGAAGCCGCAGGCCCCGGGTTTTTGCAGACGGATACAGGAAGCCGCATCGATCTGATACTTGAGCGGCACCGCCTGGGCGTATTTTACATAGATCGCCTTGCGTTTGCCGGTGCCGGCATCGTATTCACTGTCCACTTTTTTCGGACATTTCTCGGAGCAGGCGCCGCAGGCGATACACTTCTCCATGTCCACATAACGTGGCGATTCTTTAACTGTTACCGAAAAATTACCCGCGACGCCGTCTACTTTTACGACTTCGCTGAGCGTCATCAACTTTATGTTTAAGTGCCGACCGCACTCGACCAGTTTTGGCGCGATGATTCACATCGAGCAGTCGTTGGTGGGGAAGGTCTTGTCCAGTTGGGCCATGGCCCCGCCGATGGCTCCCGATTTTTCAACCAGGTACACATAGTACCCGGAATCGGCGAGATCGAGGGCAGCCTGCATCCCCGTCACTCCACCTCCCACAATCATAACCGACCCAACTTTCTTTGTGTCCAGCATGATAGGTTTCTCCTCTCTTATTTTGTAGCAATATCCTAGCATTACTTACGCAATAGAATATCAGTGTTTTCCTTTGCGCTTAAGCCTTATGGCTTTACGCACCTCGACGTCCCGGCATTCTATTGCTTGTTCGGCATAATCAGCGAATCGGCGACAAGCTCCCAGATATACTTCACTTCGATATTCAGGTCGTATTCCTTGTTCAGGGATTTCATTATCTGATCCCGGCAGTTATGACAGGGTGCGACCACCAGATGGGCGCCGGATTCGGAGATCTGCCGGGCCTTGATCCGGCCGTAGAACACCCGCTCTTCGGAGAACGGCATGGCCCAGGCCCCACCCCCCGCGCCGCAGCAGTAGGCGCTGTTCCGATTGGGATTGAGTTCGCGGACATCGTCGCAGCAGGCCCTGGTGACCGCCCGGCCTTCCTCGAAATAGGCCTGGCCGAAGGCCTTGAGGGATTTCCGGCCGTAGTTGCAGGGATCGTGATAGGCAACGGCCATGGAGTGCACCGACTTGTCGAGCTGGATCTTGCCTTCCTGGATGTATTCGAGCAGGAGATCAAAGACGGTGACGATCTTGAATTCTTTGAGTGCTTCGGGGTACCACCTGTTCAACCCGGACCGGGTTGCAAAGTAAGCGTGGCCTCACTCGGGGAGGAGGAGAACCTTGCAGTTCAGCCTCCGCATGTTGTCGACGATCCGGCCGACCACGGTTTTCATCGACTCGTCGTCACCGGAGAAGAGGCCCCAGTTGACGCCCTCCCAGTACTCGGAGGAGAGGGTCCAGGATTCGCCGGCAGCGTAGAAGATCTTCCACCACCATTTCATATCGTCGGGTTCACCGAACGGCTCCTTGGAATTGACCGTGACCAGCACCCGTGCGCCATGGACATCGATCGGAGTCTTGAAGCCGGGGCAGGAGTCGGCGGCCAGTTCTTCGCCCAGATCTTCGCAGAGGAAGACGAAGTCGTCTTTGGGGATGCCGAGGTTGTTGCCGCGCTCCAGACACATGACAACCCCTTTATGGATCGGACCGGGAACTTCCGAACGTTTCCTGGTGCCGCGGATCTTGCGCATGAGAGCGGTGATTGAGATATTGGCGGGGCAGGCCTCCTCACATTTCGCACACATCGTACATTTCCAGGGCCAGTTCGACTTCACCAGCTCCTCGTCCATGCCGAGCACTGCCATGCGGACAATCTTGCGCGGGTCAAGGCCGTCGACTCCGGAAATAGGACAGGCGCTGGCGCAGGTGCCGCAGGTCAGACAGGCATCGGCCCAGGACGGGTCGAGGGCAATCTGACTTTTCACACCGTTCACCAGCAGCGGTTCGATATCCGTCTTCTCCAGCGCGCCGAGGGCCTTTGAGCTGACATTGTTGGAGGGAGTGACATGGGGCTCGCGCCCAAACTTTTCGCAGAGTTTCTGGTAGTCGTGAAACTTCATAAGGTACTTGCGGCCGGGACCTTCCTTGGCAGAAAGGGTACCGGCATTGATCCAGTTCCTTATGGTGTTTCGGTGGACCCCAAATTCTTCTGCAAGTTCGCTGACTTTAAATTCGTACATCATAAAAGGTCACCTCATTTGACGGTAAGAGAAAGAATTTGTGATATTTTTTCACATGCTTCTGTAACAGCCTTGACCATGGCGGAAGAAAGTCCTGGAGCGATCTCTTCCGGGATATATTCAATTTGCGCAGCGAGAATCAAAACCGGGATACCGGTATGTTCAGTCAGCTCTTGCAAAAGATTGACGGTGGGGAACTGATGAAGGGAAAAATCGTGAATTTTCTTGGCGGGGATTTGCGTGGGCTGTATTTCAAACACTTCGCCGGGGGTGCGGCCCTCGAAGTCGACGGCATCGAGAACTATGATCCGCTCCGGCCGCCCCTCCTCCATAAGAAGGTAATCGAAGAGATATTCGCGGACACCGGTGCCGGCATCGATCGCCTGAACATCCTCCGGCAGGTCATAGCGAGTCTGCAGTGCGTCGATTACGGCGGGTCCGAACCCATCATCGCCCATGATGATGTTGCCGCAGCCAAAGATCATCGCTCTTATTCTACTTGGTCGCATTGTGCAAACAGTGCCTCTTGGTTAAATTTTTCGGAAAATACCATTAGGCCGGTGGAAGTGCAATACCGATTTTGAATGTAAAATCAGTGTCTCCAGCATCTTCTCGAAACTATTGATAGAAAATTCCGATAATTCTTGAATTTTATGATAAGGAAAACTCATAAGTGCCACAATGTCGCATAAGCTTTTGACATCAGAAGACTTCTATGAAAGGTATAAACAGCAGACTTTTGTGCAGCAGTGAGCGGGGTTGGACAAATTACAGGAAAGTGGAGACAGCATCCGGGCCATTTGGCCCCGGATGCGTGTGGGAATGGAGGTAATTGCTATTCCCAGGTCAAGGGAAAGCACAATTATGTAATCGGCAATGATGTTTCAGCAGGAACTGGGATAACCTTAGCGAAAAATCTTGGACCATCTTTTTCTGGGAATCTGTCGGATTATAGCAATTTTTTTTCAGATCGAGGCAAACTCGAAAAAATTACCGGAGGCATATAGTTAATATTCCGAGGATAATTTTTTCGAGTTTAACGAAGAGATGGGGAAAAAGGGCATAATCCGAAAGGCTCCCGGGATTAATTGAGTTGGTATCCCGATGGATTATTCTTCTGCCACCGCCAGGTATCCTCGCACATTTCGCGCAGGCCAAGCTGAGCCTGCCAGCCCAATTCGACCAGGGCCTTGGCCGGATCGGCATAGCAGGCCGCGATATCGCCCGGCCGACGGTCGGCGATCCGGTAGGGAATTTCCCGGCCGCTGGCCTCGGCAAAGGCTCGGACCATCTCAAGAACGCTGTAGCCCTTGCCGGTGCCGAGATTGTAGACGACGACGCCGGGCCGCTGACGCAGTCGGTCGATGGCCTTGACGTGGCCGCGGGCGAGATCGACCACATGAATATAATCGCGGACTCCGGTGCCGTCCGCGGTCGGATAGTCGTTGCCGAAGACTGAAAGCTTCTCGAGTTTGCCCACCGCCACCTGGGCGATATAAGGCACCAGATTGTTGGGGATGCCGTCCGGGTCCTCGCCGATCCGGCCGCTCTTGTGGGCACCCACCGGGTTGAAATAGCGGAGCAGGCAGACGTTCCAGTCTGCATCGGCATGATGGACATCCCGCAGGATCCCCTCCACCATGAGCTTGGTCCGGCCGTAGGGATTGGTGCAGGAAAGCGGGAAGTCTTCCATGATCGGCACCTTGGCCGGATCGCCGTAGACCGTCGCCGAAGAGCTGAAGATGATATCCTTGATCCCATGGGCGGCCATGACCTCGCAGAGGTTGATGGTCCCGGTCAGGTTGTTCTTATAATAGAGGAGCGGCTTCGCCACCGACTCCCCCACCGCCTTCTTGCCGGCGAAATGGATGACAGCTTCAATCTTTTCAGTTACAGCCGCAAAGACTCCATCCAGCCTGTCCCTGTCCAGGAGATCGACCTCAAAGAAATCGACCTTTTTTCCGGTCAGCTGTTCCACCCGATTCAGCGACTCCCGGCTGGAATTGGAAAGATTGTCGACCACCGTCACCCGATAGCCTGCCTCCAGCAGTTCAAGACAGGTATGACTGCCGATATATCCTGCCCCACCCGTTACGAGAATATGCATACCCACCTCACGTTGTAATTGTTAATTTGTTGGCAAAAAGAGTACATTCCACGGTGATGGCCGATGCCCCGGCCATTCCAGCTCAACAGTAAAATTCAAATTGAAAGAGGAATTGTTATGCCCTATGTCAACATCCGGGTCGCCGGAACCTTAACCAAAGAGCAGAAGCAAAAGATCAGCAAGGGTGTTACGGAAGTGATCAGCCGCGAAGCGAACAAGCCGCCCGAGGCCATTCTGATCTTCATCGACGAGGTCCCGCACGAGAATATTGCCAAAGCCGGCAATCTCCTGGTGCCGCCCAAGTAACACCGAATTACCGGCCCCACACAGGCGGTGCGGACAACTCTACTCACCCGCACCGCTTTCTGCCAGGAGCGCCAGATACTCGTTTTCCGAGACGATCCGCACCCCCAATTCCCTGGCCTTGTTCAACTTGGTCGCCCCCACCTTCTCACCGCAGACCAGAAGATCCGTCTTACCGGTAATCGACTCGCCGACTTTGGCCCCCATAACCTTGGCCTGCTTCTTCATGTCCTCCCGGCTGCCCTGCTGCATCGTGCCGGTGAAGACCAGCAGCTTGCCGGAAAGCGGGCCTTGCCCCGCGCCCCCTTCTTCCGCCGCAAGCGGCGTTACGATGAGGTTGAAACCCAGTTCATAGATGGCGGTAAACAAATCGGCGGTGGTCCGCAGGCCGGCCAGCATCTCGTCCGCTGTCTTGTCGCTGAACCCCCGGATGGCCACGATCTCCTCACGGGTCAGCGTAAACACCCGGGCGAGCGGATGGACGGAGAGCAGTTTTTCGCAGTTGCCCATGCCCATCCGGTAGATGCCGAAGGCTGCCAGGAAACGCCAGTCCTCGATGGGTGAAAGGCGGCTCCGCTGCAGCTGGGCCACCATGTTCTGCGCCTGCTTGGGTCCGAAGGTGAGTCCGACCAGCCGCTCTTCGGTGAGTTTATAGATCTCCGGCAGGGAGCGGATGCCGCCGGCGAAGATCTTCCTGATCGAGGCCTGGCCGAAGCCGTCGACGTTGCCGAGCACCTTGAAAAAGTGTTCGATGCCGTTGGTTATCTGCGCCGGGCACTGCATGGTATTGATGCAGAGCAGATAGTCGTTTTCCCAGATGAGGGATGAGCCGCAGCTCGGGCATTCGCCGGGCAGCTCGGGCGTAACCTGCACCAGCACCTCCTCGATCTTCGGGATGACCTCGCCGCTGCGCGACAACCTGATCACCGCCCCCGGCCCAATCCCTTTCACCCGTACCATATTATAATGGTGGGCGGTGGCCCGCTGGATGAGGGCACCGGAGAGACGCGTCGGCTCGACCTCGGCCACCGGATTCACCCGGCCCGACCGCGAGGTGTTGGCCACCACCCGCAGCACCTTCACCTCGGCTACCTCAGTGTTTTGCTTGTAGGCGATCTGCCAACGATGGTGATGCCGGGTCGCCCCCATAAATTGCCGGACCTTCTCGTCGCAGATTTCGATGACGATACCGTCGACGTCGTAGTCGAGCCTGCGCCATAAGTCATCGACCACCGCATCGAATTTTTCGCTCAACTCTGCCCACGTCCCCGTCCAGTCCGGCAGGAGGCTGAAAGGAAAAAAGACCGCCTGGCCCGACCGGATCGCCTCGGCGGCCGGGGGCTGCAGTTCTTTCTCCTTGATGAGGCTCGCCTGGAAATTCCGGGAGTTGTCGAAGAAGGGGGCGAGATGCTCCTTGAAATAGCTTCGGCTTACCACCACTTCGCCTGCGCCTAAGCCGCGGACCCCGTTGTCTGCTACCTTGAGACCACGCTGAAAGACCCGGCTGATATCGGTGCCGCGGCGGCCATCCCCACGGGTGTAGAGGATCTGTCCGTCATCGTAGGCGGCATAGCCGTCAAGCTTCGGCGTCGCCCGAAAGACGAGATTCCGGAAATCGACGCCGCATTCGCCGGCGGCCTTTGCCACCCGGCCGGCCCAGCGCGCAACCGCTGCAAAGTTGTAGGCCTTTTCGGTGGAGAGCATCCGTACCGGCAGCTCCACGGTCTTGGCTTCCATAAAAGGTTCCGGCTCAACCGTCGTCAGAAACGGATGTTCCGGCAGCCTTTTTTTCAGCTCGGCGAGAAAAGTAAAATCATAGAGTTCGTCGGAGATCAGCTGCTCGCCGCCCCGGTAGAGGAGATTGGCGATGGACAGGAACTCGACGAGCTGATCGTTGTCAACCCGGTCGAGCGTCATCTCGCCTGCGGCGATGGCCACCGCCTCCTCC
>Ga0209317_1001572_pt1 | contig 19318 bp, 21 predicted proteins | sample RifGroB2_FD_183994 | JGI IMG/M metagenome (GOLD analysis project Ga0209317, IMG submission 183994) | Soil microbial communities from Rifle, Colorado, USA - Groundwater B2 (SPAdes) (version 2) | ecosystem: Environmental > Terrestrial > Soil > Unclassified | place: Rifle, Colorado | collected... | reverse complement strand
CGGAAATAGCACGGGGGAACACCTTTTCGTTAAGACCTAAAATAAACAATGCGCGGAATGGAATACCTCTGGCCGACATGGCATCCAGCACCTTCACCCCCCTGCCGTTTTCCATACCCACGGGCAACCCTTCCTGCCGGCATGCATCCAGGAATGTTTCTACAAATTGATCCTGAGTTACCTCTTCATTCAAACAGTCCAGGGTGCAAAGTGTATGGAGCAACTCCCCTATTTTGTTTATTATCAATTGGTCTCTTCTTTGATCCTCAGAACTCATGCCTTCAGATGGAATGGCAATGTAATCCTGGATAAAATGAGCTATGCTGCTACTCATGGCCATCCACGATGCCTTTTCAGGAATAGAAGACAAGTCGGTTGATAATTTACGGAGAATTCTTTCGAGAAATTCAATTTGGTTTAGTGGGATACGGATGCGACTTCCTGATTCTTCATCGTCTGAAAACAGACTTTTCACCTCCTCTTTATCCCCCCCTCCCCTAACCCCTCCCACCAGGGGCGGGGAATACTCATTGTTCCCTTGTATTCCTCCCCCTGTCCCCCTCCCTGAGGGGGAGAATGTCCTCCCCCTGTCCCCCTCCGGAGGGGGAGAAAGGGGGAGGTTGAGGTGGGGGTGAACTGTTCCCTTTTTTGCGACACCTTTTGACATATTTGCTGAATTATCCAAGTCCAGCGTCTCCTCTGTCCTGGACTTCGCTTGTTCAAGTCTCGATAACCAACACTCAATACCACCACGAATGCACAGTCTCCTGCTCAGGATATCCCAGAGATCAGGACGTGGGGTAACGCCTGTATGATCAAACGCAGGCATCTTGAAGTAAGGCGAATTCAGCAATTCAACGACCATGGGACGATAATAATCTTCCCGCTTCAAGAGGAGTATTTGCCGGATGACCTTTACGAGTGGATATCTTTCCAACGGCTCATGTGTGCTGGTTGTAAACGGAATATCGTTTTCCTGAAATATTTTGTTGATGGCATTGGTGTAAGGTTCAAGCGTCCTTGCAACAACTCCAATTTCATCCATCTTATAACCTGCTTCCGCCAATTGAAGTATCTCCTTAGCGACAGTCCATACCTCGTCCCTTTTGCCGGAGGCATTGATAACGTACATATTCGCCAGGTATTGGGTATTATCTGGATCTTCTAATTGGGAATTCATAAGGCAAGAAAATCCCGTAACTGGGGGTAGTTCCTCTACATCACGTGCCAGCCCCAACACAAATGACTCAAAAAAGGGCTTTACATATCCAAAGGATGGATGTTTCTTTTGGTAAGGCAGAAATAGTACTGCAGGATAAGACTTAAAAATCTCTCCAAAGAAATCCTGTTCGACACCGGTAAGATCATAGAACCCATACGCCAGAATATATTTAAAATTTTTAAGAAATTTTGAATCCTGCACGCATGAAGTAGCCAGATGATAAACATCGGCATAATGGGATATATTTAAGCTCCCTAATTTTTGCTTGAACAGATCATACAGATTGATTACTCCGTTGAGTTTCTGTACCTCAGCGCCCTCGACAAAACCTTCCTTAATCGCCTCCTTTACACTATCGATATGAACATTTGCGTCAGCAAGGTCTTGTATAACCAGATAGAGAGACCTGGCAAGCGCCGGCAGAGACTGTACGTTCTTAAAGAGAGGCTCGCCGTGTGTATGCTGCTTTAATAATCCTGCAATAAGGTATTCATACACAACCGGCTGTCGGACGATTTGGCCAACATCCGCTCCAGACCGTCTGCATATCTCGCTTGCAAAGACATAGAAATTCGTAAAAGAGATATTCATGAAACTTGTTCCTGTATATCTCGAACCAGGAGTGGCGTCTTGTCCCATGATTAGGCGTTCCTGGAGTCGGTTCAGCATCCAGTTTGTGGGTGCAACAACGGCAAGGGGTGTTAAGGGGTCATCCTTTTTTATTGCTTGGATGGTATTTACAAACGAATCTTCGAGGGATGGGTGATATGGTCCGATCTTAACAGAAAGCATGATTATCTTTCGAGAAAATATTATTAGAGAATTCTTTCCCCAACTTTATTATAATCACGCGGGTTTGATTTCCACAAGGTATTTCTATAGAATAGGAAAAATTTCAAATGCCGAAGAAACCTTCTCTGGCTTCTGGCATTCTTTACAAATTACAAATTTCGTAACAATTTAGATTTTTGAAAAATCCAGGGAAGAACAACACCGTGGAAAAACAGTGTAACCCCGGCAGGGGTGATCTGTTTGTAGAAATCAATGTAAAAAGAGAAAGAGAACTCCGTAGGAGCGGCCTGTACTATGCCTAATACCTATTCACAAATTTACATTCAAATTGTTTTTGCCGTAAAAGACAGATTGAATATTTGTTTGAGTGGATAGAATGAACAGACCGCTCCTACGGAGCTTGCTTTGACATAATTGCATTTATTCTACAAACAGATCACCCCTATTGGGGTTGCGTTGTTCATTTTTTCCCCTGGATTTTTCAAAGCGCTAAATTGTTACCAAATTTCTATAATTTATTTAACCGTACTATGAGGTAATTCTTATGGAAACATTCTTCTTAGCCCTGTTAACTGCCTTCATCTGGGGATTCGTGCCGTTCTTAGAAAAGATCGGACTCTCATCTGTTGAACCCACTGCCGCATACCTGGTCAGATGTTCAGGTGTTGTAATAGGTGCTGTAATGGTTATATGTTTTTACAGCCCATTTCCATCCATAGGGAAGATGGGGATCAAACCCATCTTCTTCCTTGTCCTTGCAGGCGTTTTGGCGGGATTCGTGGCACAACTGGTATTTTACAAGGCGCTCAAAACGGGCGAAATATCTCGAATCATCCCAATCACAAGCTGTTACCCCCTATTCACATTTCTTCTGGGATGGATGTTTCTGGGTGAGGAGGTTACTCTGTCAAAAGTAATAGGTATGCTACTTATTTTAGGAGGTATATTCCTCCTGAAGTAAATTCGTTTGGCAAAAATATCTGGTTTTATTCTTTGGTGTTGTTTTATAATGTGTAATATAAATAATGTCACTGACCCCTTTCTATAATTTAGTGTTGAAAATCTGTTGTTTACATTTAATTTAGGAAAATATTAAGAGAATATACAATGGAATATACGAAAAGGATAGTATCAGATCCTGATATAATGCTCGGAAAACCTATAATAAAAGGAACGAGAATAACTGTTGAGCTTATATTAAGGAAAATATCAGAAGGAATGACAATTGAAGAACTTTTAGGGGCATATCCACATCTTACAAAAGAAGATATTCTTGCAGCTGTTTCTTATTCTGCAGATGTTATTGCCAAAGAGGAATTAATTGCACCATTAAATTCTTGTTGATGAAAGTGTGGATTACAGATTAGTAAAAAAACTCAGAACAGAGGGATTTGACATAATATCTGTATTAGAAAAGCACCGTTCTATTAAGGATAAAGCAGTATTAGAATTGGCCAAAAAACATAATGCCGTTTTGCTGACAGAAGATAGTGATTTCGGAGAATGGGTTTTTTCTCACAAGGAAAAATCCGTTGGCGTTATTTTCCTAAGATATAAACCCATTGATATTGAAAAAATATCACACTCTTTGGTTCATATCCTGAACACATATAAAGATACTTTAGCCAATAAATTTGCTGTTATAAAAGTAAATAAGATAAGAATAAGAGATATCTGAAAATTACGGCCTAGCAAGTAAGGCAGGAGTCATACTATAATCTCAGTATCATCGATATTGCCAGTGATCATAATTTCATGCATGTCCTATCAATTCCTCCTTCATGTATATCCTGTACAACTGGCTGTAAAGACCGCCTAGCCGTAACAGTTCCTCGTGACTGCCTTCCTCAATCTTCTCGCCCTTGTTTAACACGATAATCTTGTCACAATGAAGAATGGTGGACAATCGATGGGCAATGATGATGGATGTCCTGCCCTGCGTGACCTTTTGAATGGCGTTCTGGATTAATACCTCAGAAATGGGATCCATGCTGGAGGTTGCCTCATCAAGGATCAACACCCGCGGGTCATAGATAATAATCCTTGAAAGCGAGATGAATTGCCGTTCACCCACAGAGAGATTTGCGCCTCGTTCGGCAATTTCCATGTCAAGTCCGCCGGACATGCGGTCTATAAAGGGCATTAAGCCTAACGACTCAATAGTCTCCAATACCTGCACATCGGATAGAGGATTGAAGAGCGTAATGTTGTCCCGCAATGTGCCTGCAAATAAGAATACATCCTGACTGACCAATCCGATAACGTAGCGCAGTCCGATCTTCTCCATTTTTTGAATATCCATCTGGTCGAGCCAGATCGTACCCTTCTGGACCTCATAGAGCCGCGTCAGGACACTTGCAATCGATGTCTTTCCACTGCCGGTTACGCCTACCAATGCGGCGGATTGCCCAGGCGCTATCTGAAAAGAGATATCTTTTAGTACATAATCACTGCCGTTGTAAGCAAACCAGACATTTTCAAATTTTATTGCGCCTTTAAAATCTTTTACAGAAACTTCTCTTGCCGGATTGGAGATAACGCAGTCGACTTCCGGTTGCTCTTTCATAAGCCCGAATACCCGCTCTGAAGACGCCATTGCGCCCTGAAAAATATTGTATTTTTCCACAATATCACGAATGGGGTCAAACAAATCGTGAACATACGCCAGAAACGCCACCAGGACACCCAGGGTAAGAAAACCGTGCATGTATCTTATTGCGCCATACCAGAGTACCAAACCAATTGCCAATGCGCTTATCATATTAATCACCGGCTGGAATACGGCGAAATAACGGATGTATTTGACCTGCTCTTTCAAATAGTCGTCATTGATCTCGTCAAATTTATCATAATTCTTTTTCTCACGATTAAAGAGCTGGATGACCTTCATACCTGTGATGTTTTCGTTGAGATAAGTGTTGATACGCGCCAGCTTGCGCCGTATCTCCCGGAAGGAGTTTTTCATGCGGTTACCGAACCAAAGGGCAATCACGATAATAATGGGAAAAACCGAAAGGGTGATGAGGGCAAGCTTTAGGTTTAACATGAACATAGCCACAAATATCCCTACGATGATGAAGATATCGCCGATTACCACAATGACACCGGCTGAAAAGAGTTCCCCAATAGCCGCAATATCGTTGGTCAGGCGTGTAACAATCCTCCCAACAGGATTTTTATCAAAAAAATACAAAGGGAGCGACTGGACATGATTGAAAAGCTCCATGCGCATGTCCAGCATCACTTTCTGCCCGATGGCCTGGATATTATAACTCTGCGCTATTACCAGTAATAACCGTAATGTTTGGATACCCAGGAGCGCTAATGCCATTTTATATATTACCTGCTTATCCCCCTTGTTGATGCCGTGATCAATAGCGTATCCAAAGAGATAGGGACACAGCAAAAACAAAACGGTGGTGATGAGTACCATAAAGATGGACAACAGGCCTGACGCCTTATAGCGAAGCACATAAGACAGCAGTTTTCTTATAACCGTCGTATCGTATAACTTGCCCGCTAAAACGTCTTCACTGAAATATTCTTCTTTTTCCATATTGTACAGACAAATTCTAACCACAGAGGCACAAAGAACACAGAGTCTTAACTTGTGTTTTTCTTTGTGGCCTTCTTGTCTTTGTGGTTAACAGTAGGTTCTAAAATTGCTTCGGAAACGTACCACTATCCCAATTTTTCTTCCAGCGCTTCTTTCGTATACAAGGATGTATACAATCCATTGATTTTGATAAGCTGTTCGTGCGTACCTTTTTCAACAATCATACCGTCTTGCATAACCACAATCATGTCAAAGTTTCTTACAGCAGGCAGCCGATGGGTTACAACCAGCATGGTTCTCCCAGGAAATTTTTGCAAAATATTTTTAATAATAATTTCTTCTACCCGTGCGTCTACGGCAGAAAGGCAATCATCCAGGATAATGATGTTTGGATTAATAGCCAGCGCCCGTGCAATGGTAATTCTCTGCTTTTGTCCGCCCGACAGATTGATCCCCCGCTCACCCAGATAGCTTTCATACCGGTAGGGGAGTTCCTGAATTTCCGATTCAATTCCGGCCATGCGGGCAAGCTCCTCGACGTCGTTACCGCCGTCTGCTGTTTCTACTCCAAACAACAGATTATCTGTTATCTTCTCTGAGAATAAGAATGTATCCTGCGGGACATAGCCGATGTGCTTTCGTAAATTCTTGATGTCTATCGTATTAATATCAACACCGTCGACAAAGAGACTCCGGTCGCTTACTGGAATCATGCGTGAAAGCATACTTGCCAATGTCGATTTCCCGCTTCCTATCGGACCTACAATAGCGACACGCTGTCCGGCAGGAATTTTGAGGGTTATGCCTTTTAAAACCCATTCCGTTTGGTTGTCGTACCGAAAATTTATGTCTCTGAATTCGATCTCACCCTGAGGTACAAATTGCCGTGCAGCGTCAACCTTTGAGACAATCTCTGACCTTTCGTCCATTACCTCATCGATGCGCTTCATGGATGCATTGCCACGCTGCAAGAGGGATAAGCACCAGCCAATGGCAGTCATGGGCCAGACCATCATTGAGATATAGCGCTGGAAGGCAACGAGCGTACCCAATGTAATAGCCCCCTCAAGTACCATCTTACCGCCCATGAAAAGCAGCAGAATAACTCCCATATAAGTAATATACTCGAACACCGGTCCCAAGAGAGATTGTGGGATAGCAAGTTTAAGATTTTTCTTCATAAAATCCTTACACAAATCTCTCAATAACCTTTCTTCTTGTCTGGACATATTAAAGGATTTTACAATGCGGATACCCGATGTATTTTCCTGTACCTTTTCGCTGATCCTCGAAAATTGTTCCTGAACGTCACGGAACCGCTTGTCAATAACATCCTTGATTTTATATGCAATGTAAGGTGTTAGCGGCATCAGCAGGAATGTATAGAAGGACAGTTTTGGGGATAGATAGATAATGATTGGAGGTACCACAAAAAAATAAAATATTGCATCCAGTCCGATCAATAACCCGGGACCAACAGCCATGCGGACAGCGCCAATATCATTTGTGGCCCGTGACATGAGGTCGCCTGTCTTGTATTTCTGGAAAAATTTCTGCGAGAGAGTTTCAATATGCCCGAAGAAGGCCATGCGGAGGTCGTAATCGCACCGAAACGACGTCCCGATAAAATGTATCCGCCAAAGGTATCGACAGACGCCCTGAGATAAACTCACCAGGATAAAAAGGCCGGAGAGGACTGCAATTTTTGAGAGATTCACCTCAGTCGAGAAAACATCTATTGCCTTTTTAATAATGAGCGGTGGAAAGATATTAATGATATCTACGGCGATCAGCGATAAGGTGCCGATAATGAAGTACCGCTTATACTTCTTAATAAAAACCCTGTAGACAATACTTTTTTCCCAAAACGCCCTTAACTTTTTAAATCCCATCTTTATTTCTTCAAAAATTATCTCTGTATTTTCATGAATTTGTTTATGCAATAGTAATCCATAAATACTACACAAAAAAGTTAATTTATCCTATTTAAAATCTTGCTTGATCCATAAATTTCTTTGGAACAACTATTCTCGGAAAGCACTTTGCATCTTAAATTAACTATTTGTTGTTTATATTTTTTATGCTGGTTCACGGTTTGTAACCTGAACCGAAACAGTTACATTTATTATACGATGTGCCATGCTGCACATTTGCTGGCACATTTATGTGTTATGACACACTGTTCTCATTTCACTTGAATAGTTCATTCAACATTTTCAATGAAGCTAATATATTGATTTCTCAATTCTTACAGCCAAATAATTCTGTAAATTATTTTTTCCCCCAATTGCGGTATCTTATTTGATATTTTAAGGTAATTGCTCCCATAGGAAGTAAATGCTTGGGAGGCAAAAAGGAAGATGCTATCCCGGGGGGCGGCAATGCCAAGTCAACAATATTATTTATTATTGGCTGATAGAGACTCAACCACTAGAGTGCTCATAGAAAGAATGGCCGCAAATAAAACAGCAAAAGCACTCTTCTGGTATAAAAGTACTATTTCACAAAATTTAACACACCACTTTTCTCCGGTATTTAAGCTGTATCTACACACAAAGATCAGCACAGAAACGAACAATCGAAAAATAAAGCTGGCTTTGCACACGAATCAATATGGGAGGTAGAGAAAGGAGACAAAATGAAGACAAATTTAATGATTATCTTGCTTATGGTACTTTTCCCATCATGTGCTTTTTCGGGAGAAATCTATGGATGCATTAAAAAGGGGAAGAAATTTATAGATAAAGGAGTTAGGGTAGAAATTACATCTGAAGATAAAACTTATCCACCAACAGAGACCGACACCGACGATTATGGCACGTATAGCCTGTGTGTGCCGGAGAAAGGCAGGCTCATACTCAAGGTAAACTATGAGGGACAACTAACACCGGGCTTTGTAGTTTATTCTTATGAAAATTCTGTCCAGTACAATTTTTCTCTCGAAGAAAAAGACGGACAATATTCTTTGAAGAGAGAGTAAACATGGGAGACGAGAAAAAGAGTAAAGGGCGGTGGTGGGAAGTCTTTATATCGAGTGGTTTGTTTACCGGTATTGCTATAGCGTTTGTAGGATACATAACCTCCGGTTCTCTAGAGAAGTGGAAAACTAATGAAACACGTACCCAGCTTTATGCAGAATTAATGGGTAAGCGGGAAGAGGCAGAAAGTGCTCTGCGAAAAGACATGTTTACCTCGATAATTGGTTCCTTTCTCAGCACAGAAAAAGCATCGGGTAACCAAAAATCACTATCTGAAAAACAGGTATTGGCATGGCTTGAAGAAAAAGTGTTAAATTTAGAACTTCTTGTGTCAAATTTTCATGAATCCCTTAATCTTAAGCCACTTTTTATATATCTTAAAAAGATAATTAATGATTCTAATGTCAATGGTAGGGCCAAGACTGAGTACGTAGATCGTTTGAATAAAATCGCGAAAGAAATAACGAGAAAGCAGATGTTGGTTTTGGAGGGTGCAGGAGATAGTTTTTCCAGGGTAACTGTACTTAAGAGACTTTCCCAGGATGAACGCATTAAACTGCAAGAGGAAGCACTTGAGGTAAATGGCATAACGAGAATTTTTAGGATTGTTGTGCTGGAAATCCACAATGATGCTCAGGAAATAAAAGTTAGATTGGAGGTCATAAGGAAAAGTTGCTTGGATGAAGAAGAGGATACTTATACTGCCGCAGAGTTCTCGGTCGGATTTTTTGACTTTCCAATGATTGATAATATTCGTTTATCTCACGACCAACGATGCTCAATTGTACTTGACAATTTTTACGAATCACCGGAATTAAGCGATTCAACTGCAAACATTACCCTCATTGCATTTCCGGGCTCTCATGCAAGCCTGAAGGAAAAGCCGTATTATGAGGAGATAGTACATAATCTTCTCAATGCCAGCAAAAGCTGATTTTTCATGAGGGAAAAGTCAGAATAATTTCAATTTATTTATGTAGCGTATTTGTTTAGCTGGTTACATGGGAAGTCTTATTATTTGAAATGGGGAAAGAAAAATGGCGAAAAAGGCATATCTGGTCGGAGTTTAGTTTTTAATTATTTATCACTAAGGAGGATTTTGTATGGCTGATTTAACGCTTTACTATGTGACGAATCGTAATCATGTTGGCAAAGATTACAAGATGCCTGAGGAATATGGTTCAGGTTTTAGCGCCGATGGTGTTGAAAATTTACGTTTTGGAAAAGTTATAGTAGAGGTGGATGAAGATAGAATAAATGGTTATTTGTGCACTCTGACGAATGATAGTGAAGAAGGGGATGGCACAAAATTAACAGAATATTTGGAAAAACAATTCAGAGATAATGGGAAAATCAATGCCTTTGCGGAAATCTTGGACAAGAAAACTCAGATATTCGGTTCGCAAACAATGTTTGAAGAGCTAAAGATAAAAATGATGAAATCTACAGATACCTTGGTCTACGTTCATGGCTATGCGGTTTCCTGGCATAGTGCGGTTGCCAGCGCACTTTCGTTGCAGCAAATGCTCAACAAAAAAGACGACCATGTAGAGAAGCAAAATGTTATCGTGATCTTGTTTACCTGGCCGTCAGATGGAAGATATGTTATCGCAGACAAGATAACAAAGGTGTTTATGGGTGCATACAGGTCTGATAGGGCAGAGGCTAAGGTATCAGGTGAGGCTCTTGGAAGAGGTATCTTGAAACTGCGTGATTTTTTTATCGATATGAGAAAAAAGGGAGAAACACCATGTAATCAGAGCATTCACTTGCTTTGCCATTCAATGGGAAATTATGTATTACAAAATGCCTTATCCAAGATTTCAAATCATACACCCACTTCAGCGCTGCCTTCACTTTTTGAACATATTTTTCTCTGTTCTGCTGATGTAGACGATACTGTATTAGAGTCAGGCCAAGTCATGGAAGTTCTCCATCAACTCGCAAGTAGCGTGAGCATCTATTATAATCGCGAAGACATGGCATTGTGGCTCAGTGATAGTTTAAAAGGGAATCCAGACCGGCTTGGGACAAACGGTGCAGCCCGTCCTGCTGCAATTCATAAAAAAATTCATCAAATTGATTGTACCACAATCATACAAGAGAAAATCTTTGCAAGTGAACACAGCTATTATATGTATGGCAAAACAAACCGTGATATACGCTTGAGTATTGCAAATGTAAATCATTATGACCGTACATCAAGAAAGCGTGAACAAATAGGTAACCTTACGAACGAATGGAGGTTGGTTTAAAAAAAATTTAGAGATTACCATTTTTCTTTTTGGGGGGGGCACAAGGGTCGCGTCTTAACAGGCTGTCGTAGAACGCATTTCCACATCCGACCATAGACACTACTCTGAAAGGAGGGGATACAAGGCGATTAAATGTCGAAATCAAAATTGTGAATACCTCTGGAAAACTCATCAGATTTTGGAGGAGAGAGAAAAATGACAGTTGAATTTGAGGATTTAAAAACTGGTGTAGATAGTCTAAAAGCTGACATAGTTAGATACGGGAAGAAATTGGGAACCGTAACACAAAATTATAATGGGTATGTTGCGGATGCGACGTACAAACTCGAAAGTCTAAATGAAGAGATTCTTAGCCTTTTAGCTGGTCCATTAGCTTCTAAGCAAGCATGGGAAAGGTATCCTGGACAGGTTAATGTAATCAAAATAATTAGTAAGGAACTACCTGATAGGTTAGAGACAATAAATAATAGCATTGAACAGGTAGGTAATGTACTGGTTATTGACACAAAGAACCCCAAAAGGTTGACTATAATTGGCATTGTGCTTTTATTACTAATGATTGGATGTTATATCACGCTTCATATATACATTGAGAACCCGACTTACAAAAAAGAAAGTGGAAAAAAATTATTTAAGGCAATCGGAATACTCAAGGCATCTATTTTAAATTCAGATGTGAAGCTGGTTGAAATACCACAGGGTTCTTCAGAGCAGAATCACCCCAAACAGAATTCGACCGATTCTAAAAATGAGGGAAAAGACGATGCGTTGACCTTAGAGTTTGCAGAGAGAATTAGCTTGCTCAACGGTTTTATATCAGCTTTTAATAAAGATATCGGTACTGTTACAGTGCGAAGTCAGATAGTTAATAAAATAAAGGAAGATCTCGAAAAAATAGAGAAAGATGCCGTAGGATTTTCAAAGAATGATGGATTTTTCTGGATCGCTGGTTTTTGGAGATGGTTGGAGATTGTATTTTGGGGGGAATTTGGGGTGATAGTTGGAGTCCTTGCATGGGTTTGTACACAGGCAGAGGCAGGGAAGTATACAAAAGGAATGTATGAGAGAGAGATACCTTGGTATATTGCGGAGGTGGTTATAGGACCAATTATTGTTGTAGCAGCCTTTTTCTTATTGAGACAGTTTGTTGGAACATTCATGACAGGGATTGCAGAAGAAGAGGTCAGGGGTTCAATATACCTAACGCTGGGTATATCTTTCGCGCTTGGGCTTTTTATAAGAAGGACACTGGGAATATTTAATTATATCAAAGACAAACTTCCACTTCCAAAGGATTAAAAAGGCGAGAAAAGGAAGTTCGAGAGGAAAGAATGTAGCATAAGAAGTAAAAACCCGTAAAAAGAGGTTTGCTTGTTCGGTAATTTATGAATAACAACAATTTATTTTATTAAGTAAATGAAGAGAAAAAATGATTCATATTCCTTGATAGCGCCCTCATATAGTTACACTTTTAGTATTGTTCTCTTAATGTTTTTTTGTGCTACTTTTTTATGTTCATGTTTTAGTTTTAAAACAAAAGATAAAAATGGAAATGTGGTGTCTCATCACTTTGGATATACCCGTTTTGAAGCTCCTCCATCAGTTAGTAAAAACACAGTGGGGGATTTCAAAGTCAATGATATCCGTACCTGGGGGATACGGATAGAAAGGGGTGTTGGCATAGGATATTCCCGTGAACGAAACGAATATATTCCAATGGATTGCCGTCTGGTAATCCGTGTTGCAAATGAAGAGCAAATGGAAAAAGCACAGAACTTATTAACAAATTTAGAAAAGGAGGGATTATGCGTAACTGTAGACAAAAACAATTGATAGTTGTTCTTGTTAGTGTGATAGCTGTTGTAATAATATCCGGATGTGCTATTAAACATTCAGACGTTATGTTGTTTGGGACAAACACGAAATATGGCCTTTCAATTGCCATGGACCAGCCGGAAAACACTCCGCACATAAATGTTGGATATAAACGCCAGGAATTCGTGTGGATGCCACTGGTTGCGAATGGCGCTGATTCAGTAATACAAAACAAGGTAGCAACGGCCAATGCTCAGGATCTGAAATATATAGGAAAGGAACCGACTGGAAAAGAAGATACATATTCAGTACTGGCAAGTTTTGGCGCTGATTTTAAGGCATCTGGAGCTGCCGGAGGCGGTGGGATTGCACAATACTTTGCCACGGGCATGGCAGCAAGAAAACTGGCAGAGGTAGGTGGCGCTTCTTTGGTGCAGGCAAGCAATGTTGATTTAACACCAAAAGTGTCTGAACTTACAGAAGAACAAAAAAAAACTTTAGATAGTATAATAAATCCAACTCCAGAGAGGAAATCATTGAAAAAAGAGTATGAACAGCTAATCGATAAACCACTTAAGGAAAAGCATTCATATAACAACATCGAGTACAAACCGGATGAAACCGAAAAATTTGCTGATGCTTATGTGCAGAAAGAAATTGATTCGAAATTAACTGCAGCTCAGATGTATGCTGGTAGTGGTACAGATGACCAAATGAAGAAACTTGTAGAAGCCTTAAAGGGAGCAGTTGTGCAATAAGTTAATAACTTTATAACCTTTTGACTTGAAAGGAGTATATTTATGTATAAGGTAATTATAATTCCAAAGGCAAGTGATTCTGCATCATTAACCACCGAAATTAATAATGCTGTTCCACCAGGAAAAGAAATAGTTGCAATTACAGTAGATGGAAACAATCTTATTATCGTTTATAAATAGGTGTTTCATTTTTTGCTGAAAAGGTCTATTCAAAGATAGAGTTGATATAAGGCAGTCTCAAGTGGAAAGGTACATAATTTTTGTCAGACAAATTGGGCGGAAAAGTAAAAGATCAATGTAGATTCCTCTATTCATATCGCCAAATTTTGTGCTGACAGCTCAATCCCTTGTGTTTTTACTTCAACCAGTAAGTGTAAAAGCCGCAGTTTCTGGAATATTTCTGGCTCTTGAAAAGGTACGTGGATTAATACATCTGGGAGGCATTGAACGTATTTCGCGGTACAATTTCGGCAAGCTGCTGAGAGATACTCTGGGTATTCACAGGGCGAGGCTGTATCCCTGTAATCAGAAAGACAGAGTTACGGCAGCGCCGAGACCACCGGACGTCTCGCTTGATAGCACAAAGGCATTTGCGATGGGTTTTAAACCATTACCACTGGCAGAAGAATTAAAAACACTGCGAGGCCTTATTTAATAGTATCCCTGGCGGTGTTGACTTCTTATTGTATTTCTGCTAACCTATAAAAATGAATTTTCAATTTACAAAAGCCGAACACCTGACACGAAAGAAGGAATTTGAAAGGGTCTTTGATGAAGGTAAGGTATTTAAAAATAACGAGGTCGTACTTTATGTCATACCGAACGACTTCCTGCATTCCCGTCTGGGGTTGGTAGTAAGTAAAAAAGTGGGGAATTCCCCGCGGCGCAATCGCGCAAAACGCTTACTGAGAGAGGCATACAGGCTGAATAAACACTTACTTAAAACGCATGTCGACATTATCGCCATTCCGCGACATCCTTTTTCGTCTGATCTGAAACTTTCGGATGTCGAGGGAGGATTTAAGAAATTATTACTCCAAATCAACGAGACTTTTACCAATGAAGTTCATCATCGTTAAACTACTCAAGGTATATCAATTTATTATTTCTCCTCTTATGCATCCATCATGCCGTTATGATCCTACCTGTTCTCAATATATGATCGATGCGGTGGAAAAAAAGGGCATAGTGTGGGGTGTTTGCCTGGGAATATGGCGTGTACTGAGGTGTCATCCTTTTGGAGGTTCCGGGTATGATCCGGTGAAATAGGACACAGACTACGCAGATTAAACAGCTTAAAAATCTTTGTTTGGTTTCAATGTAGGGGGTTGAAAATCGTTCGACTGAGATCAAGACGAAGTCTTCAACCCTTACAATTTGTTGGTAAAGGCAGCCTAATTCGTCTTTTTCGATAATTCTTCGTAGAGCTTGAGTTCGTTATTTGCTTCCTCTTCCATTCCCTTCTTTCGATATGCGAATTCAAGATTTTTGTGGGTCATTGCCATCGTTGAGTTTATTTTAACAGATTTTTTTAATGCATCAATTGCTTCGTCAAACATTCCTTTTTCTGAATAAGCCACACCGAGATTATTATGGGTAATCGCATCATCTGGCCTTTTCTCAATGACCTTGAGATATTCTTTGATGGCATCATCGAATTGTTTTTTCTGTGCATATGCAAATCCTAAGGCATAATGTGCTTCTGCAAAATCGGGTTTTAGTTCAACGGCCTTTTGCCAGGCAAAAACAGCGGCATCCTGCAAGTTGCTTCTTGCATACAACGCACCCAAATTATAAAGCGTTTCCGGGTCGTTCGGATAAAGTTCCAATACGGTTTTGTATTCCTGGATGGCCTCTTTTGATAATCCTTTTTTGTGATAGGCAACGGCAAGATTGTAATGTGCTTCCCTGTTAGATGGGTCTATCCTTAATGCCTGTTTATATTTTGTCACGGCTTCATCAATCTTACCCTGGCTGTCCAGGAAAACACCCATACGGTTGTAATAATCGGGGTCTTGGACGCCGCAACCTCCAACGAAGAATATAATTAAAAGAAGTAATAACGGAATATATCCAGGATATGAACTAAGACGCATAATGTTTTTATCCTCTTTTCTTTTAGGCTGAATGTGACAAGGCTTATCTACGATTTTTTTCATTTTAATATTTAGATTACTATACTTCAATCTAATTCTCTTTTTTGTAAGTTGTTAGAAATCGTGACGAGTGGCGAATGACGAGTGATGTAGGAGTCGTTACCTGCCACTCGTCACTCGCCCCGTATCGCTGACTTTGTTTTTCACTCTCCGGTTGCGGCTCGCGGTGCTATGAAATGATGTTGATTTTTTTCATATTACGGCTATAATTTAATCCGATTTATAAATATTATTACAATGCGCCCGTAGCTCAGCTGGATAGAGCAACGGTTTCCTAAACCGTAGGTCAGACGTTCAAATCGTCTCGGGCGCATTAAAATTTGGTGATTAATGTGATTGACTTGCATACCCATACATTGTTTTCGGATGGCGTTCTTTTGCCGGCAGAATTAATCCGGCGTTGTGAGGCAAAGGGTTTTCGCGGGCTGGCGATAACGGATCATGTCGATTATTCTAATATTGATTTTGTAATACCTAACATTTTAACTGCCTGCAGAGAAATAGGGTCGGTTTCAAAAATCAAGGTACATGGGGGAGTTGAACTAACACATCTTCGTCCTGAACATATAAAAACTATGGTAAAACGGGCAAGAGAATTGGGGGCATTTATTGTGCTGGTGCACGGTGAAACGATTACAGAGCCCGTGTTGCCTGGGACAAATCGGGCGGCCATAGAGGCAGGCGCTGATATTCTGGTGCATCCGGGCCTCATAACAGAATCTGACGCAAAACTGGCCAAAGCGAATGGTGTCAGGCTTGAGGTTTCCGGCAGGAAAGGTCATGCCTATGCGAATGGACACGTTGTTAAGATGGCAAAAAGGGTTGGGGCGAAACTTGTTTTTGGTTCCGATTCCCACACACCGGATGATTTGTTAGACCGCAATCGCGCCGAATGTATTGCTCGTGGAGCAGGTTTAGAAGAGAACGATATTCAGGAAATTTTTAAAGAGGCAGAATCTCTAATTGGTTTATAATTAAAAGAAAGAAGAAAAAATGAAAGAAGCTACTTTACATGCACTAAGGACGTTGAATAAATATAAGGTGATTATCGTCATAGGTATTGGTGTTGCCATCGCACTTGGCGCAGGAGCTGTGTATTTCACTACGGCGAAGACACGAAAGACTGAGGTTGTCTGGCAAAGTTTGTGGAAAATAAATAATGATCTGGCAATGTCCTTGCAGAAACAGGATAAAGAAGGGAAGGAGAGGATTGCGGCGTTAAATACGGCGGCTGATGCGTATAAATATATTCGTGATAATATGTCTTCTTCCAGCGCCATGCCCTGGGTGTTGTTCCAGATGGGGAATGTTTATTATAGCCTGAAGAATTACGATGAGGCCATCCGCGCGTATAATGATTTCCTGGATAAACACAGCAGCCATCCGCTTGCGCCTGTTGCGAAACAGTCTTTAGGATACGCCTATGAAGAGAAAGGACTTCTAAAAGAAGCCGTTAAACAATTTGAAGATATTCTGGCTGTTAACAACAATCTTTTTGCCGCACAAGAAGGATGGGATGCGGGTCGTTGTTATGAGAAGTTAGGCCAAACAAGCGACGCAGTTCGTTTATATACAAAAGTGGTAGAACTCTCCCCAAATAGCAACTGGGCCACCATGGCACAATATCGTTTGTCTGCGATTAAATAACATGCAACAGGAAGCCCCACAAATAAAGGAAGTAACCTTTGATATAAAGAAGGCATTTGAAGATAGAAGGATTGACAGATACCTTGCCTCCCGTCTCCCCGACTACTCAAGGACATTTCTTCAGAAATTGGTAAAAGAAGGCGCCGTACTGGTTAACGGACGCACCGTCAAAAGCAGTTATGATATCCAAAAGGGCGACTTTATTTCCGTCCGTGTGCCAGTTCTTGAAGAAAGCAAGATCGTTCCGGAAGATATTCCCATAGACATTGTTTACGAAGACGATTATTTGATGCTCATTAACAAGCCGTATGATATGGTTGTACATCCGGCAGGCAGGCATCATTGCGGGACGGTTGTTAATGCCTTAGCTTTCCACTGCCAAAACCTTTCCCAGGTCAACGGGCCGTTAAAAGCAGGTATCGTTCACAGGCTGGACAGGGATACTAGCGGGATTATGTTGACGATCAAGAGCGACGCCGTCCATTCACAAATTGCCATGCAATTTGAAAAAAGATCCGTCAAGAAGGAATATCTTGCTGTGGTTGAGGGTGAGGTGATGTTTGATTCCGACGAAATTAGTTTGCCCATAGCAAGACATATAATTGATTCCCAAAAAATGGCAGTAAGGCACGATATTGGGAAGGAAGCCGTGTCTATTTATGAAGTGGTAGAGCGTTTCCGCGGCTATACCCTCGTAAAAGTAATGCCTAAAACGGGAAGAACACATCAAATTCGCGTACATATGCGGGCGATAGGACATCCCGTCGTTGCTGATTTTATGTATAGCAGCCAGGAATCATGTTATCTTTCGGATTTATTGCAGAAAGAACGGGAAGAGGGGGAACTGCCCATCATAGATAGACAGGCGCTTCACGCCCACAGGATCGAATTTTTCCATCCCATACATAACAAGAAAATGGAATTTGAAGTAGACCTCCCTGAGGACATCTCCGCCCTTGTAAACACATTAAGGGATGTGAGACCATACAGAAATTAATTCATTGATTTTTATTGGTTTGACGCTATAATTTGATTTGTTTCATAATTTTACATAAGGAGGCATAAATATGTTTAGTATGCCAGGCGGTTGGGAATGGCTCATCATCCTGATTGTGGCGCTTCTGATTTTCGGTAAAAGACTCCCGGAAGTGATGAAGTCCTTAGGTCGGGGTATCGTAGAATTTAAGAAAGGTGTCAAGGGAGTCGAAGAAGAAGTAGAAAATTCTAGCAGTAAAACCACGCAGAAGAAGATAGAGACTGAGAAAGACACCGCAAAACAGGAAAATAAATAATTTGAATAATTTCAGACTTCGCCGTGAGTCTTCGGCGTGAGCTCAGACGAACGCTCAATCGAACGATTTATGATTTGGGATTTAATAAAATCGTAATTTGTAAATCGTAAATTTTGTAAGATTTTACCAGATATTTCACTTTTAACTAAGATTTAAACAGGAGTAATTAATATGAGAGACAAGAGAAGACAAAGACTATCATGGCGCAGTAAGCGGGCGAATCACGGGAAAATGGGGTGTAAGGGTAGAAGGGTTGGAAGATATAAGTAAACTTACGCACACTGTCATAGGCTGCTGCCATGCAGATTATGAAAGTGGAAACAAACACCCCCATTAGTCAAAGCCAAGAAACATAAAGCCACTCACAAACGAGTGGCTTTTTCTTTTTATACTGTTTAGGAATCCGTGTTTGCCTGTGTTCATCCGTGTCCAACTGCAATTTTTAGGTGTAATATTATGCCGATACTATCTTCGGGTATTTACCGTAATTCTGCCGTGTTTTGCTTGACACCCGCCATGTCTTAAGATAATATGCCGGCAATTATAGAATAAAGATAAAGATAAAAATGAATCTGGCATGGTCATACATATTGGATTATGAGAATGGTAAAAATCCATATGAAGACAGAAAATTCCGAATCAGATGATGGAAAAAATATGCTTTAACAGACATTAAAGAAGATGCTGAAGTAATTAAGAAAGCGAATTTATTGAATCAAAAAGGATTTAGAAAATTGGATTCATTGCATATCGCATGTGCCATTATCTCGAAATGTAACTACTTTCTTTCCACGGACGACAAAATCATAAGTTTGTCGAAAACATTGGAGGAGAAAATAAAAGTAAC